>WNGO01000006.1_pt1 | contig 136579 bp, 106 predicted proteins | sample 5400511 | NCBI WGS metagenome assembly WNGO01 (sample SAMN13153380, study PRJNA577476) | soil metagenome | isolation source: 20 cm soil or saprolite under Garry oak tree replicate 2 | place: USA:California | collected 2016-06-15 | reverse complement strand
TCTGGGAAGAGCAAACACTCTGTTGTGGTATGTTCGGTCAAGTGAAGGCCTCGCTTTTGGTCTCAAACCCGCGTCGATAACGGATTTGTACCATGGCGAGGCCTTCCGTGTTTCTAAAATCATGAATTTTCAGGGCTAGGTATCGCAAGCCGGTGAGAATTCGCCGTCCATGTGGTCCAGTTTCCGATTAGGCGACTAACCAGGACTTGAGAATTATTTTGGCTTCTCCTCGGGTCTGCGCTTTATCGGCCCGGAATCTCTTTCGAGGGGTTCTTCTTCAACTCTTCCTGCAGCACCTCCACGGCTTTCTGTAGTTGCGCATCGTGCCCTGCCGCGAAATCCGCAGGGGTGTTGTCGATATACACGTCCGCAGGCACGCCGTAGTTCTCCAGGTTCTGCCCGCTGACGTCCCACAGCCCGGTCCCCGGTGTTCGAACCGAGGAGCCATCCATCAACCGAAACGCTCCCGTTCCAATCACCGAGCCGTTGGTATTTACGCCCACTGTTTTGCCGAGTCCCAAACGCTTGAATCCATCCGGAAAGACTTCCGCGTCGCTGAAGGATCGCTCGTTTTGCATCACCACTACCGGTCCGAAAAACGCCCGCTGTGGCCGCGTAATGTAGACGGAATCCCGCCCACGTGTGTATTGATATTGGTGCTGCTCGAGGATTTCCAGCAACTCCTGATCAATTCCGCCGCCGGGATTGAAACGCTGGTCAATTACCAGCGCCTTCTTGAAATGGTTGTCCGCAAGGTCGCGCTCGAACTTGTGCAGCGCTTCCGCGTTCATCTGACGGATGTGCAAATAGCCGATCTCGCCATGCGAAAATTTCTCGGTCATGGCGCGTCGCTCGTCCACCCACCTGGTGTACTGCAGCGTCGCATAGGCTCCGGAGTTCGCCGGCTCGACTTTCGTTTTCAATGCGCCGTCCGTCGAGGGTTTGGAGTTCACCGTGAACTCAAGCTTCCGCCCGGGCGCCAGGTTATAGCTCTTCCAGTAATTGTCCCCGGTGCGCAGCGCCTCGCCGTTCACCGCGAGGATGTAGTCCCCGGCACGGACGCGCACGTAGTCATGATCCGCCGGCCCAGCCTTATACACAAACGCCACTTTGTAGTAGCCGGAAGGATCGCCCTCCAATTCGAACCCTGGATAGCGCGTTTGAATCGCATTCGGATTCTCCTCGCCGCCGCTAACGCCCGTATGCGAGGCATTCAATTCTCCGATCATCTGCATGATCACGTTCTGCAACTCTTCGCGGTCCTCAATGTTCTCAAGGAGCAGTTCATACACTTCGCGATACTTCGTCCAATCCACACCATTCATGTTTTTGTCGTAAAAGCGGTCGCGCATCACCCTCCACGCCTGTTCGAAGACCTCTTTCCGCTCCTCCCGGTGATCCACTTCGACGCGCGCCTGAAAGTTCACCTTGCGTCGTCCGATAGCCGATTCCGTTCCTCGTGTGGCGCTCGGGGCAACGCCGCCCCTGGCCGCGGCCGCCGCACCTTCCACCGAACCTCCGCCCAGACCAACTGCCCAGATGCCTCCCCTCTCGAGGAAGTAAAGATTTTTTCCATCGCGCGAGAACTGCAAACTCGAAATCCCCTCTGTTCCGAACGGCGCGGCAGGCGCGGTGCCTTCCGCTGGCGCGGGCATCGATTGCGTAATTTGTTTCAACCCCTCACCGTCCGCACCAATCGTATACAGCCGCGAGACCGGCCGTCCTTCTTCTTCCGCTGCCGCTACAAAAGCGTACGTCTTGCTATCAAGCGAAGACGCTGCGGTCACGATATTGTCCGAGAGCCGCGTGACCTTGTGGATTCTCCGCTCCAGCCCGCCAAATTCAATCTTCACCTCGACCGCATGTGCTTCCACTGCGGCTGCGCGCCCGCCTCGTAACGAATCTGCACGCTCCGTCGACTCGGCCGCGGATTCGCTGTCGATGTCCCGGCTCATCGGGTCTTTTTCTTCTTCCGAGAGCGACACGCTGTACAACGCTGCGGCGTTCTCCCGCAGTGTCGCCGACCCTCCCTGCACGTAGCCGCCGAGGAAAATCAACTTTTTGCCGTCCGGTGTCCACCGTGGCGCAAGCGTGCTGAACAGGAGATCGTCGTTCAGCCGGTGTTCCTCGCCTCCCTGTGCAGAAACGATGTGCACATGCGCGCGAAGATCGCGGTCCTGCTTCGCATAGGCGAACCACTTGCCATCCGGCGACACGTGAGATCCCAGGATGTTCCCCGCGTCGTTACTTGCAATTTTTCGCGGCTGTCCACCGCCCGCGTCCACAATGTAAAGCCCATGATCCGAACTCGTGAAATAGACGGCCTTCGAATCCGGCATCCATCCTACGTTCAATTTCTCGTTGTCCGTGTCCGTGAGCTTTTTCGCGTTGCTCCCCTCGGGGTCCGCCACCCACACCGAGTCGCGTCCACCCTCATCGCCTACGTACGCGATCCATTTTCCATCCGGCGACCACGTTGGTTCGATCTCGCGCGAATAACTGTGTGTCACGCGGCTCACGTCTCCGTGTTCCGTCGCAATGGTGAAAATCTCTCCATGAGCGGAGATCGCCGCGCGCTGGCTCGAAGGCGATAAACCGTAGCTGTCCGCCTCACCATTGATATGCAGAACCTCGAAATTGTTTTCCTTGCTGTCCGTTCCGATTTCAATTCTCACTTCATTGACCTTGCCCGTTACTGTATCCAATTTCCACAGCCCGGCATTCTCTTCAAACACAATGATCTTGCCGTCCGCCGAAATCGATGGAAAAAACAGCGAACCGTCATCGAAATGCGTTAGTTGGACCGGCTTTCCGCCGATCTCCGGTACTTTCCAAAGATTGTTCGTTGACCGCAGCACCTCGCGCGTGCCTGCCTTCGCCGATACCTGGCGATCTGAAACAAAATAAATCTCGCCGTTTCCATATTGCGGCCACGTGTTGTTCGTTTTCATTTCATCCGCAACGTCCTGGTCTAGAATCTTGCGGAAAGTCTTCGCCTTCACGTCTTCGATCCACAGGTCCGCGGCGTAACTCCCGCGATAGTGCTTCCGCCACCAGGTTGGCGCATGCCGGTTGAACACAAACCTTGACCCATCCGCGGAATAGCTTCCCCAATAGCCCCAGTCTCCATCAAGCGGCTCTTCTAAGCCGCCAGTCACCGCCACGCGGTAAAGGCTTAAGACCCCGGGATACACACGCCCGCGCGCCGAATTAAAAATCACGTTCTTCGAATCGCGCGACCAGCCCACCACCGTATCGTTGGCGCTGTTGAAGGTGAGCTGCTTCGGCTCACCCCCATCCGCGGGAATTACGAACACGTCGTAATTTCCGTAGCGATTCGAAGAAAAAGCGATCCACTTTCCGTCCGGGGAAAATCGCGGGAATACATCGCGCGCCGCGTTCACCGTCAGCCGCCGCGGGTTCGTTCCATCTTCATTCGCCATCCAGACGCTTCCGGCGTAACTGAAGGCGATCTTACCGCTGTGATAGTCCGGCTGCCTCGGGATGCGGATCACTTTGGCCCAGGTTGTGGTCGCCAAAACGCAGAACAAGAGAAGAGCCCACGCGCGCAGAAATCTCACGATCCCCTCCAATCAAATTGTCGAACCGTTGGGCATTGCGCAGATGGCGCGAAACGAAGCCGTTCCGCACCCATCCCCCACACATCTCTGACACCCGACCTGCTCTCTGGGACGTGCGCGCCGGCCGGAAGGTTACCACGGACACGGAACGCTCAGCGGCTGCACTCTGACCCCGAGATCCATTCCATTTCCCCTTCAATTATTTACTCGTGTTTGAAATATGCGAACTGTGTCGATTAGCAGACATCGCCGGGAGTTAGAGCGCAAATGTGATAAGTTCTCTCGGCGCGTCCGGAATGCCAAACAGAATGAACAGAGTTACCAAAATGGTATTTCTCGCGTGGATTGTGTTCGCGCCGTACTATCTTTGGCTCTTCAGAAGTCTGCTTTTGGACAAAATGCCCCCCTATCCGTGGTCCGCGGTGATGACGTACATACCTCTTGCCGTGGTTCTTCTCGTTTTTGTTTCATAAGAGAATGTATCGGAAAGAACTGGCCGCCTCTCAGACCTCCGGTTACGTAGGGGTGAGGGCTCCAGCGAGCCTCCCGGCAGTCGCCTGGATAAGCAGCCTTGATCACCTTCAACGATTTCGTGACCTACCTTGGTACGGCAAATGGTTTGGGCTTTTGCCCAAGGGTTTTCCCAAGGTAATGGCAGGTCTGCTTTTTAATCCCCTCCTTTATTTCGCCCACGGGACTCTCAGTCTGGACGGCGGCAGCTTGAAGTGCTCGGCATTTCTACCCGCTCCTAAGGGTTTGAAATCCTATGCGAATCTTGATTCCGACTTGCGGCTAAGTTTTGCTCCCGATCAAGTGCTCAGCGTGATTCGATTCGATATGAGGCAGATCGTGCCGACGGCACTTCCGTTGCCTTTTATTCGAATTCAAACGGCATCGGGAGAATTACAAAACTTCTTGGTGTGTGCCGGGTCGGACGATCTGTCTGCCATTGATCGCGAAACAGCGGGTCTGTGGTACGCACTGGTTGCTTTCATTAAGAATCGTGCAGAGGAATGACTGAACAGTTTGCTCCGGAGCTCCCACGCATTGCCCAAACCTAGCGCTGATACCTCGTCAATTTCGGCCAAGTCCTGGTAAACGCGGCGGACAACTGAAATCGTAGTGGTAGTACGTGCGCACGGTCGCCAGGAATCGCGCCACTGTACTGGCAGATCGCGACGCAAGGCAGCCGTTCAACGCTTAGGCGAAATGATTTTGGCTACGTCGATGAATTGAGGATCTTGAACCGGCGCGGGCGTATTGAAGAAGCGGTTTCCCGCGATGATGTTTCCGGAGGAGCCAGTCTCTTTGAGGACGCCGATGGCGGCCTCGGTAATCACGTTGTCTGTAACGACGTTGTTGTTGCCGGAGAGAAAGATGCCGGATTCAGCGCCGTTGAGAACATGATTCTGACGGGCGCGGGACTGATCGCCGTGCACGCGAATGCCATCGAAAACGACTGTGGCGAAGGTTTCATTGCGGTCGATCGCAGCATTGTTGCCGTGAACGAAGATGTTGACCTGGCTGATACCAGCAGTATTGCCGGAGACCTCCACATTGTCGGATTGAGTGACGAGAATGTTAGTGGCGACAGCGGTGCACGTGGCGATGGCTGTACACGGCGCCCAGACGTTGTTGGTCACCACATTTCCGAGAATCGATCCCGCGGCGCCAAAGCCAATCTGAACGCCATTCTGCGCCGCACCGGCGGTTGCGCCGATCCCTGTGACAACATTCCGACGAATAATGGCGACAGTCCCTTTTTCGTCGGCGGTGATGCCGTTCTTCTGAAAGTCGTGAACAGTGCAGTGGTCGATTTCAACTTTCGAGACGCCACCATTGCCGCTTTGCACGAAGACGGCGGTGCCACTCTGGCAGCCATTGAGTGACGCAGCGAGCTTGAAATTGCGGACAGCAATGCGGGCGAGTGCGCCGGAAGCATTTTGGAACGAAATGCCGATGAGGTCTGGGGCGCACTGGGAGATGCCGTTGTTGGCGCCATCGACCGTCAGTCCTGAGATGGAAACGCCGGTTGTGCCCGCGACGAGCAGCGCGGTGGCGATGGGAGCAGCGTCGAAAAAGCTGGTAGTATTCGCTTGCATGGCGGAGGGCATGAGGACGGCACCGTTGTCGGCATCGATGTCAAGCGGTTTGCCGATCTTAATCTGTTCCGCGTAAATACCTTTGCAAATGTGAATCTCGTCGCCGGGAGATGCGGCGTCAATCGCGTCCTGGATACGAGTGAACTCCGCACTGGGACACTGAACTTTGTCGTCATCCACGATCAGCTGGGCGCCGTGGACCGACCAGGCCGCGGCAGGCCAAACTAGGGCGGAGACGAGAATCACGGCCAACGCGAAAGGGTATGCAAGCTTACTCTTCATGGCAACGCGCCTTTCTTCCTGGAGCTTAGGAACGAGGACCCGCGGGAGGATGCAGCGGCTGGAGGTTGCTCCCGAGAACACGAGTCTGGCTTTTCGATCACTCGCAAAATCATGAAGTTCGGGCTGGAATTCCAAGGAATGTAGCAGGCGGGTCCGGTCAGGGCAATAGACCTACCGGCCAGTATCGGATTCCTGATCCTCAGTGGACGTATCACGCGGTAATCGGAAACTTGGTCTCAGTGTCCGGTAATCCTAAGACTAATCGGGAGTCAGCGCGGGCTCAACTCGCGGCCGCTTCGAGAAGGGATAACCACTCTTCACGATCATTCAGTACGACATTGTAATCGGCGCGTGGCAACTGACGATTGGCGGACGGAATCAGGGCAACAATCTTCACCTTGGCAACTGACGATTGGCGGACGGAATCAGGGCAACAATCTTCACCTTTGGAAAATTCGTTTTGAGCCAATCAACCATTTCCTTTCTTGTTTGTTCGGGTGCTGTGTGGCCAACGACAAATACATCGACATTATGAATCGAGGTCAGAGCGTTCTTTGCAGCTTCGTTGTCAGCAACCGATATGACTTCATGTCCGACGCGACGAAACAGTTCAGCCCTCACCTTCAGTTCTTTTTCATCATACCCAATCTGAAACATTATCCGCCTGGGTGGAAATTTGACCGAAATCTTTTCGCCCGTCATGTTGGTGATGACATATTCACCGGGTGCGGATGCCGCGAGCATCTTTGCACCCGCTTTGGCGCGTTCTACGTCTACTGCCGCCTCCATCCAGCGAAGGCTACCGTCGCTTTGCACTTTGAATATGTGAAACGGCGGGAGCATAGCTCATTCCTGGTTACTGCGTTGGCGATTCAACCATAGCGCCGACTCCCTGTCGAGAGAAAACGCGGTAAGGACAAGTGTGGATCAACGAATCCAGTTGTCCGGTTAGACTTACCGGGCACCACGGATCCCAAGGTTGTTTTGCTTCTGTCCTCTAAGGTTGCCATTACACCTGTACCCTCGGCCAGTAGTAAAACACGATGTAACGTGGTCAAATGATAAACAGGATCGGCGAGCGTCGTAGAAAAAAAACGCAGTGAAGAAGCCATTGAGGGCCCTCGTTGAACCCGAGGGTCAAGTCAAACAAACCATTCTCCGGAGGCTAGTAATGAGACACAACGGCAAGTGGAACATTTGTGCTAAGTTTATCGCACTTTCCCTGGCTGCCTCCGGCTTGCATGCAGACACTCCGCCGGTGGACCTCGCCCCCAACACCTTGAATTTAGGTTCGCAGATCGTTGGCGCGACCAGCGGCGCGAGCGCGGTAACGGTGACCAATCACTTGACCACGCCCTTGACGATCTTCAGCGTTACAACAAGTGGGGACTTCGCTCAGACCAACAATTGCGGCTCCACGCTTGCGCCCGGGCACACCTGCACCGTGAAAGTCACATTTACTCCTTCGGCCGTTGGCACCAGGACAGGCCAACTCATCCTCGCGGACAACGCCACTACAAGCCCCCAGGTGACTAGCCTCTCCGGAACTGGTTCCGTTTCAGGACTGTCCTCCATTTCCGTATCACCCTCGAACCCCTCGATTCCGCTGGGGCTCAAACTGCAATTTGCGGCAACCGGTTTCTTTAAGAACGGCACCGTCTCAAACCTTACGACTTCAGTGACCTGGAATTCCTCTAGCCCGGCTGTGGCCGCGATTAGCAATTCGACAGGTAGCCAGGGTCTGGCGACGAGCTTGGCGCAGGGCACAACTGCAATTTCGGCCTCCCTGGGTTCCGTCAGTGGCTCGAGCAATCTCACCGTGAGCCCGCCTGCATTGGTGTCGCTAGCGGTAACGCCCAGCAATCCCTCCATTGCCCTCGGCACAAAGCAGCAGTTTAGTGTCACTGGGACATTCACCGATGGCAGCACTCAAGACCTGACAACGTCGGTGAGTTGGAATTCTTCTAACACGGGAGTGGCCACCATCAATGGCCAGGGGCTCGCGAGCACCGCTAAACAGGGTATGACGACAATCACGGCCAGCTCTGGCTCGGTCAGCGGCTCGATCACATTGACGGTAACGGCTCCGACGTTGGTCTCTATCGCACTCACACCCCTACAACCTTCAATTACCGTGGCGAATACACTGCAATTCGCAGCCAGCGGCAACTTTACGGATGGCAGCAGGCAGGACCTCACTACGACCGCCACATGGACTAGCAGCAATCCTGCTGTGGCGAGTATCAGCAATTCAGGCGGCAGCCAGGGCTTGGCCACGGCCGTAGCTAAGGGCACGACAACGATTTCTGTGGCCGCGGGCTCGCTCAGCGACTCGACGCCGCTGACGGTCAAGCCAGCCTTGGTCTCGATTCGCGTGCTTCCGGCCAATGGCTCGATTCCATTAACAACCGCTTTACAGTTTCGGGCCATTGGAAACTTTAGCGATAGCAGTCAGCAGGACTTGACTACTTCGGCCACTTGGAACTCCAGCGATCCCACCGCGGCAACAATGAGTAACTCCGCTGGTAGCGCAGGACTAGCTACGCCTGTGGCCGAGGGCACAACAACAATCTCGGCCAGCATGGGTTCGCTCAGCGATTCGACCGGCCTGAGGGTTACGGCTCTTGTGCCAGGCCAGGCAAGATTCGCGTACGTCACCAACCTGTTTGATTCCACAGTTTCAATCTATTTGGTCGACGGCTCCAGTGGTCAACTCACGCCTAACGGTGCTCCCCAGTTCGTAAGCCAAATGAGCACTCCAAATGCGGTCGTAGCGGACCCCGCTGGCAAATTCCTCTATGTGGCGGACCGCGGAACTTTCAAGCTCTTCGGTTACACCATCGACGCAACCACCGGCTTCTTAACCCCGATTGGCTCCCCGGTTTTTGCGAGTGTTCCCTTCGCTCTGGCAATGCATCCGTCGGGTAAGTTCCTGCTTATGGCCAACGGTCCTGGCAGTGTTACCACCTACAGCATCGACAGCACAGGTGCGGCGACGTTTGTTGGCCTGACCGCTAGCGCTGCGGGGGGTGCGATTTCAGTAGCTGTGGATCCCTCAGGCAAATTCGCCTACACCGCGAATGTGAATGGCAACACCGTTTCCGCCTATGGCGTTGATGCTTCGACCGGTTCGCTCACCCAAATTCCAGGGTCGCCGTTCCGCGCTGGCGCGAATCCGTACTTCGTTGCTGTGCATCCGTCTGGCAACTTCCTTTATGCAGACAATGGGAATGAGCAAAGTGTCTCTGCCTATTCGCTGGATTCAATGACAGGAGCGCTTACCGAGATAGCAGGATCGCCCTTTACGGTCGGGTCCATTCCAGAGGCAATGGCTCTCGATCCGGGGGGCAAATATGCCTTCGTGTCGAACTCCAACTCCAATGACATGTCGGTCCTCACGATTGAATCCACGACCGGTGCTCTGCAACCTATCGCAGGTTCACCCTTCCCCACGGGCACTGGCCCGCTTTGGGCCATTGTCGATCCTCTGAGCAGGTTCCTCTATGTGGCTAATTATTCGAGCAACAATATTTCCGTGTTTACAATTGACCCTACTTCGGGATTCCTCACCAGCGTTGGAACCGTGCCAACGGGCTCTGCCCCCATTTCAATGACGCTTGTGAAGTGAACATACAGGTCACGTTCAGGAAATTGTCGGAGCCTTGGTCTGACCGCCCTGGCGAGATGTCTCGGCTTCGCTTCCAGCAACTTCGCTTACTGCCTCTTTACTGCGCCGACCCTTTCAACTGATTGCATAAACAAGGGATGGGTGTATCCAAGCTGCCGATTCTACCCTGGGGCTAATCGATGGGTGTACGGGCGCGCGTTGCGGCTGTTGTACACAGATAATCTCGAAAGGAACAGAGTTCGGAAAGTAGGCCATTCGACTCCAGGAGAATTTTTGTCTTCTCTGCTTCGCCCACGAGCACAATGATATAGTCATCGCGGCCCGTGTTCATGCTCAGTACGAATGGATACTCTTTGCTGAAGCCATTCCCGCCTATATCCGTGTCCCTGACGTTTGGTGCATAGAACATGTAATGCGGCATGTTCATGGTTGCCACTCCTGCATGCACAAAGCCCCGCATCACTGGAGCTATCATATAGGCAACTCCGGTCCGCGACGGATTTGGGGAATCGGCAGTCCCGAATTGTTTTGTAACTTCCTGATGAACTTCCTTTGCGTTCATCCCTCGCGCTCTTAACTCTGCTGCATGGATGTAATCCTGCAGAAGGTTTCTTGACCCTTCGGCGTCGTAGCAAACTGGCCAAAAAATATCGTCTCGGAAAGGTTGGTTGGGAAATTGCCAATCACTTCGGACAACGATACAGCTAACACCGTTTGTCCCTTTATGGCTGAGCACGTATCCTTTGGCCGGGTCCAACACGTAGGTCGTTGCGTTGTCTCGCAAGTGAGGAGGAGCGGCGCTTAGCGCGAAGCGGATTTCTAGCGACTCGGGCATTCGTTCAAGCTTGGATGCAGAAACGGGGGCAGCCTTTCCCGCCTTTTCTCCCTGTCCGAGGCAATTCATACCTGCAAGGGTGCCAAGCATTCCAAGACAGGCTGCGAGTTTCACACGCATAACTCCTCCAAGATGGGCTTGGTGACGTTTTCCGGCTTTTTTGCGACAAAGAGCCCATAGACGAAATTGCCGGACGCAAAGCCGGCATGCATGGCATGAAATGCTTTGAGGTAGGTGACGAATGCCGAGCCAAGTTTTGCAGCTAGGGACCAGAACGCTTTGTCCTTGATTACGTCCAGCGCAAGGTCCCAGCTCTTCGCGCAATGCAGCGTGAGATCCTGGCGATGCACCACCTGCAGGCCACTGGAAACGAGGAAGTCGCTGTAATCGTTCATTCCACGGAGTTCGACCATCATGCCCTTCTCGATAGGCTCGATGAATTTCTTTTTGTCGGCGGGCGAAAGTTTCTCCTTCTGGAACCAGTCCGTGAGCGCGAAGCACCCGCCGGGGTTCAGGAACTTCACTGCGGAAGCGAAGAATTTGCGCGGATCCTGATAGTGAGAAATGGACTCGATGGACCAGAGCAGATCAAAGGGTTGCGTAAACTGCATGTCCTCCGCGTCCATCAGCAAAAAGTTGGTGTCCAGCTTCGCCTCGACCGCCGCTTTCTTGGCCATTTCCACTTGCACAGGAGAAATGGTGATTCCTGTGGCGCTGGCGCCGTACTCTTTCGCTAGATAGAGACTGCTGCCGCCATAGCCGCAACCGATGTCTAGAACGCGCGAGCCGGTTTTTATGTTGGCGAGCTGCGCGAGATGATCGATGAGCTGGATCTGCGCAATTTCTTTCGATTCATCGCCCCGGATCCAGTAGCCATGGTGGAGATGCGCGCCCCACAGGGAGCGGTAGTAAGGGCTAGCCAGGTCGTAGTGTTCAATGATTTTGTGCTTCTCGTTGACGCGAGCGGATGCTACTGAAGGTTGCACAAGGGCTCCCGAGTTTGGTTTCGCAGGCAGAGGCCTATTCTACGTGGGTAGAGAGCGTTGTCCAGTACCGGGAATGTGCAGTAGCGAGAAACTGGAGCAGGGCCTCAGGACGGTGAGGCGGCGTTCGTTCGACGCTGGAACCTTGCTGGCCTTGAGCGTAGAATCTTTTCGCGTTCGACACCGGACCAAGCGCGTCAATTCGTATAACCGACGAATATGCCATTCCTCGGCCAGTTAACCGAAGTGGATTTGAACGACGTGGCAAATGACACTCGCTCAAGGACGTTTTGGCGTGCCATGCGGCTTGAAACCATAGCTAGGGTCGTAGTTCGGTCCTTGGCAGCGCTCATGGGTCTGGCAAGCATTGCCGCCGTATCGATCGTGGGCACGCTTTCCTTCGCAGGCTATGGTACAGCGAAGCTCCTCGGGAAAGTTCGCCCTTTACGCGACGCGTATCAGTTTCTCTCGCGGACTTACGACCGCTTCATCGAGGGGCTCGGCCGAGAAGTTCTGCGGGATTCCCGCGACACGCCCGCCTTACGAATCATGGTCTCCCTCACCCTTACGGTCGTACCCATTTTCGTGCTTCAACTTGTTTTAGGGAAACCTCGGATTCTGCTCGCGATCGCTTTCTATCTTTCCCTGTGCGGTCTCAAGTTTCAGCGGTCAGTAAGGATGTTCAGCGCCAAACACATGGAAGCGCATCGTACCCAAGGGTACTTCTCCGAGAAATACGACAGATTCTTCGGCCGTTACGTCGAGTTCTTTCTCGGATATTTTTATGGCGACCTTCCCGAACTGGGGCGCACCGTTCATGTTCGTCTCCACCATAAAGAGAACGGCGGACCCGACGACAATGCCTCCACCAATGGCTACGATCGCACCCGTCCACTGCATTTCTTTTGGTATCTTTCGGACAACATTTGGACGGCCCTGGGGTTTGCTCCCTACGCGTACTTTAAAGCGAGAGGTGATGAAAAGAACCGCAGCCGGATGATCTGGGGAATTACGCGGTACTTCATTTATTTCGGAGCTGTCTTTATCTACGATTGGAGAATTGGGATCGTTTACGTCTTAGTTCCTCTTCTCTCGATGAACTCCATCATGGCCATTACTTCATGGGTTCAACACGCCTTCTGCGACCCGGAACATCCCGACGATTATTTTGCGTGTACTGTGACCATTTTCGACGAACTGAACTTCATGAACGAAGGCTACCACCTCTGTCATCACCACCGATCGAGCCTCCACTGGGCCGAGCTGCCAGCCCATCAGGAGTGCATTCGCAACAAGATGAAAGAGTCCGGCTCCTTGGTCTTTCGTGACTTGGATTTTATGGAGCTTTTCATCGAGTTGACTCTCCTTCGCAGAATGGATGTGCTTGCCAACAAACTGGTTCCGTGGGAGCCCATGAAACACGAACAGAAGCTGGCTCTGCTGGCGAAGCGAACTAAGCCTGGGAGAACTGTTGCGGCTTGAGGTATCACAGGTTCCTCATGGAGCAGTCCCGCCAGATAGCCATGAGGTGACGCCTATCAGATTCTTACGGCAGGCAATTGAACGGTCGGCTCGATTCCTAACTGATAAACGATTGTGAGGATCGTCTTCGTGTAAAGGTCGATGCGCATGTGAACGCCTCCTAGTTTCCGCAAATTGCAGGATTTCGCAAATTCAGCATTTTGGGGCCCAATAGCACGAAATCGTTGTAAGCCGGGCAGCGAGCTGACCGTCGAGGTCAACCCGCTTTCATTTCGGAATCGCAGCGGAATCCTGAGGGAACGCAAGCCACGGTGGGAGTGCCCGATGATGTCTCCGTGTACCAAACACCTGTTACTGAAACTGTTCAATTTTGCACAACCGGCATGCGCACGGCCTAGCTATCCCGCTTCAACTTCTGATTAAGGCTGCCGGCTCAGACGGTCGACGCAACACTTTGTTGAAGTCTACTCGCAGGAGTCTGGAATCCTAAAGTCTTTCTGAGACGTTGATTCAAGCGCAGCGCGACCTGGTCGAGCTGCGCTTGCGAATAGCCAGACAGGTCAGTGCCTCGCGGGAAGTATTGCCGTAACAGCAGATTGGTGTTTTCGTTCGTACCGCGCTGCCAGGGGCTCTGCGGATCGCAGAAGTAGACCTGCACATTCGTAGCTACCGTGAAGTCCTTGTGTTTCGCCATTCCACGAGCAACTTTTCAGTCGAAGAAAAGAGTTTCCTCAGGGGCTGAAGCCCGATGCTTCAACTCGCTTAATGTCGGAGCTGAAGCTCCGACCCCCTAACCGGCGTTTATGAGATCGCATCGCTTCTAGTCGAATTGCTTTTTGAACTGAGCGAATTGTTGCTTCAGGTCAGAAATCTCCGTATGAGAGTCTGAAATTTCTTTGCGCAGCGATGCAATTTCCTCTTCGAGATGCGCAATGCGTTCGCCGTCGGCGGAAACTGCGGCTAAACTCTTCTTTGCTTCCAGCTTGGTCTCGAAGGATTCCACATTGCCAGGCGAATCAGGATCGCCGGACAAAAGATGCGCGTAGCGAGATTCCTTGGTGCCGGGCTGACGCGGAAGAACTTTGACGAGCGGCGGCTCGCGCTTCATCAGGTGTTGCAAGCTGGATTGCACGGCGCTCAGGTCGTCGAAAGGATGCATGCGTTCGGCGCGGGTGCGAAGCTCGCCGGGAGTTTGCGGACCGCGGAGTAGCAAGACGCAAAGAATGGCAATCTCGTGGCGATAGAAGTTGAAGGCTTCCTGGAGGCGGTGTTCATATTTGGTGACGCGGCTGTCCGATGCGCTAACGGAGCGGACCAGGGATTGCCCGTCGAGCGAATGCAAGGCCTGGCGGACGGCGGCTTCTTCGAGAGTCATGACGGGATCGCGATTCGATTTCTGGTTGCAGGCGTTGGCGAGAGCGTTGAGGGAAAGCGGATAGTATTCAGGAGTGGTGATTTCTTTTTCGATGAGAGAGCCGAGGACGCGGCATTCGACGTCGTTCAGGAGCGTGTTCACGGGGTGGAATGATACAACGGATGCCGCATGGTGAGATTTGGGACGAAGGCGAAATCCCCCCAGGGGGTCTCCGAAGTGTGGCAGGTAAGGGACTTGCGTGAGGGTGTTTTTCGGATCTGTGGCAATGCCTGGGCTTACAGGCGAATTTTCGCAAGTGTGGCAGGGAAAGGACTTAGGCAGATAGTGTGGGTAGGGGGACAGGGCCCAAAGATATTGAAGGAGTTAGAAGGACCGCGGGCTGGGCAAACATTGTTGGCAAAGTTTTAACTTCCCGTGGTATTCCCGTAGAGATTTCCTTTGAGATAGAAAATGAGTAGAGTAGCGTCTCGCAGTGAATCGTCGTGGGGGCGGGGCGGAGTTGAGGGACGATGAGAACGATCAAGGGGCCGGCGATATTTTTGGCGCAGTTTGCTGGGGATGGGGCGCCGTTTAGCAATTTGAAGAGTATCGCGGCGTGGGCGAGCAAGCTCGGCTACAAGGGCGTTCAAATACCGTCGTGGGATGCGCGGCTGTTTGATTTGAAGCGTGCGGCTGAGAGCAAGAGCTATTGTGACGAAGTCCGCGAGACTGTGGCGGCGTGCGGGCTGGAGATCACGGAAGTTTCGACGCACCTTCAGGGGCAGTTGGTGGCAGTGCACCCCGCTTATGATGCGGCGTTCGATGGATTTGCGCCGGAGAAGATGCGAGGCAATCCAAAAGCAAGGCAAGCATGGGCGGTGGAACAATTATTGTTCGCAGCGAAAGCGTCAGCCAATCTGGGGCTTACGGCGCATGTTACGTTTTCCGGGGCGCTGGCGTGGCCGTACATTTATCCCTGGCCGCAAAGGCCGTCGGGGCTGATTGAGACTGCTTTTGAGGAGCTGGCAAAGCGCTGGCGTCCTATCCTGGATGCGTTTGATAAGGCGGGAGTCGATCTATGCTTTGAGATTCATCCGGGCGAGGACTTGCATGATGGGGCGACGTTTGAAATGTTCCTGGAGCGGGTGGGCAATCATCGGCGATGCAATATGCTTTACGATCCGAGCCACTTCGTGCTGCAGCAGCTTGATTATCTGGAGTTCATCGACGTGTATCACAGCCGCATCAAGATGTTTCATGTGAAGGATGCCGAGTTTCGTCCGACGGGGCGGCAAGGGGTTTACGGAGGCTATCAGGCGTGGGTGAATCGCGCGGGAAGGTTTCGCTCGCCGGGAGATGGGCAAGTGGATTTCGGGGCGATCTTTTCCAAGCTGACGCAATATGACTTTCCCGGGTGGGCGGTGCTGGAGTGGGAGTGCTGCATCAAGAGCAGCGAACAGGGAGCGGCGGAAGGAGCGCCGTTTATCCAGCGGCACATCATTCAGGCTGCGAGCAATTCGTTCGATGATTTCGCGAGTTCGGGGGCGGATCAGGCGGCGAACCGGAGGATGCTGGGGCTGGAATAGTGAATTCAAAGAAGATTTAACACAGAGTTCACCCCGACCCGGTCCCGACGGGAGTCGGGATCTCCGATCGGGGCAGGCGCCGAACGCAGAGGACACTGAGCGGAGAGAGGCAGGCGGGGCAAGCCTCGCCACTACAATGCATTGCATGCTTCGAAATTGAAATGGGAAGAGGGACATGACGGCATACGTGAAAGCGAGTGATGGAACGAGGCGGCGGCTGCGGCTGGGGATGGTCGGCGGTGGGCCGGGAGCGTTCATTGGAGCAGTACACCGGATTGCGGCGCGGATGGATGATCGGTTTGAACTGGTGGCGGCGGCGTTGTCGTCAAACCCGGAAAAGAGCCGTGCCGCGGCGCTGGAGCTGCATATCAAGCCGGAGCGGGCTTACGGAAGTTTCATGGAAATGGCCACGGCGGAAGCGAAGAGGCCGGACCGAATTGACGCCGTCTCCATCGTCACGCCCAATCATGTGCATTTCGGGCCGGCGAAGGCGTTCCTGGAGGCGGGGATCCATGTGATCTGCGACAAGCCGCTGACCACGACGGTGGAAGATGCCGTGGCGCTGGCGGGAATCGTCAAGAAGAGCGGGCTGATCTTTGGCTTGACACATAACTACACCGGATACCCGCTGGTGCGGCAAGCGAAAGAGATGGTGGAGGCTGGGGAGCTTGGGCGACTACGCGTGGTGCAAGTGGAATATGCGCAGGACTGGCTGACGACGCCGGTGGAGGCGACTGGCAATAAGCAGGCAGTTTGGCGGACCGATCCGGCGCAGAGCGGGCCTGCGGGATCGCTGGGGGACATTGGAACGCATGCGTACAACATCGCGTGCTTTGTGACGGGACTGCGGTGCGAGCAAGTGGCGGCGGAGGTTTCGATTTTCGTGCCCGGGCGGCGGCTTGACGACAACGTGCAAATGCTCCTACGGTTTGAAGGCGGCGCGCGAGGAATGTTGTGGGCCAGCCAGGTGGCTACGGGGAACGAGAACAACCTGCGATTGCGGGTTTACGGAGAAAAGGCGGGAGTCGAGTGGGGACAAGAAAACCCGAACTATTTGCGGTTTACTCCGTACGGGAAGCCGCCGGTTACTATCAGCCGAGCCGGCGCGGGGGCAACGGCTTCGGCGAAGCATGCTAGCCGGATCCCGTCCGGGCATCCGGAGGGATACCTGGAAGCGTTCGCGCAATTGTATGCGGACCTAGCTGAACAGATTGCGGCGCGGAACGCGGGGCGCACTGCGGCGGCGTCGGCACTGCTGGTACCGGGTGTGAAGGAAGGCGTTGAGGGAGTGCAGTTCATCGATGGAGTGCTGAAGTCTTCGAAACAGAATTCAGGATGGGTGAAGCTGCCAACTGCGGGGTAAGACGATGAGTAAAGCTGGCCGGACTAGTCCGGACCCCTACAAATTCGAGGAAAACTGGGCAGCACGCTTGTTCGGAGGTGGGACAGTTAATCCCATTTCCGGTCGATTTGGCAGGGGGTTCGAGAAAGAAGGCTGGCTAAGCCATTGAAAATGAGTATAGTTAGCGAAGGGAACCTGGGGCCGGAGAGTTGCGTTCTACCAGGTATCAATATATATGGACATCCAACGACCATCTAACGCTCGCGCCAAGAAGATCCGAAGGATCACTTACGGCACCGTCGCGCTCCTCCTTTTGGGAGGGGTAACCTATGGACTATCGAAACTGCGGCCCGCCGCGCCAAGCGTGGACCGGGCTACGATCTGGCCAGATGAAGTGAAACGCGGGCCCATGGTCGTGGAACGGCATGGCCTGGGTACGCTGGTACCCGAAGACATCCGATGGATCGCTGCACAAACGGACTCGCGCGTGGACCGCTGGGTGCTGCGTCCCGGGGCTATCGTCAAGCCAGATTCCATCATTATGGAATTGAGCGACCCAACGCTGCAGAGAGAGGCGCTCGACGCGGAATACCAGCTCAAGGGCGCGGAAGCGGACTACGCAAATCTCAAGGTGCAGGTGGACAGCGACCTGATGAATCAGAAGGCCAACGAGGCCTCCGTGCGCAGCGATTACGAGCAAGCTCGCCTGCAGCATGACGTGGACGAAAAGCTGTACAAAGAGGGGATCGGCTCCGACCACACTAGGAATCTCTCCAAAGTGAGGGAAGATCAACTAGCCATTCGTCTAAAACTGGAGAGCGAAAGAACCGCAGTGGCCGCGGATTCGGCGAAAGCGCGACTTGCCGCGCAGCAGGCAAAAATCGATGAGCAGAAAGCACTCTATCAACTGAAAAAGAGCCAAGTGGATGCGCTGCATGTCCGCGCGGGCATCAACGGCGTGTTGCAGTTGGTGCCAGTGGAAGTCGGCCAGCACATAACGCCCGGCACAAACCTGGCGCGCGTGGCTGACCCGAAGAAGCTGAAAGCAGAAATTAAGATTGCGGAGACGCAAGCGAAAGATGTGCTGATTGGGCAAAAGGCGACGATTGATACGCGGAATGGGGTAGTGAACGGGCATGTTTCGCGGATCGATCCGTCGGTCGTGAATGGAACCGTGACCGTGGATGTGACCATCGCGGATCCCCTGCCGAACGGCGCGAGGCCGGATTTGAGCGTGGACGGAACTGTGGAGATTTCGAACATAAAGGACGTGCTCTACGTGGGGCGCCCGGTACACGGCCAGGAGAACAGCACGATCGGAATTTTCAAGGTCACGGAAGACGGATCCGAAGCTACGCGCGTCAATGTAAAGTTGGGACGAAGCTCGGTGAACACGGTCGAGATTTTGGAAGGATTGAAGGTCGGGGACAAAGTGATCCTGTCCGACATGTCCGCGTGGGACAACTTTGACCGGGTGCGCTTGAAGTAATGGTACCGCCGCCCTTCGAGGACGCTTCGGAATTCAGGATTCCCGATTTCTGCGCCCGCTGAGAAATCGCAAAGGCGCCCGGCGGAGGATGGTAGAGATGCACACAGTCTTGCAGGACGTGCGCTACGGCCTGCGGATGCTCGGGAAGAATCGGGGCTTTACCCTCATTGCGATTTTGACGCTGGCGCTGGGCATCGGCGCGAATACGGCGATTTTTTCCCTGCTCAATCAAGTGTTGCTGCGACGCCTTGCTGTCCGGAACCCCGGAGAGCTGGTCATTCTGAAATCCCCAGGGCCAAAACGCGGACATGTGTGGAGCGATGGCGACGACTCGGAGATTTTTTCGTACCCGCTCTATAAAGGGCTGGCCAAGAACACGGCGGTGTTCGATGGAGTGATCGCGCGGTTTCAATTCGCGGCCAGCATCGCGAGTCATGGGCAGACGGAGCGCGGCTTCGGGGAATTGGTAACAGGGAATTATTTCGATGTTCTGGGCGTGCGGCCGATTCTGGGACGAGTGCTGTCACCGGCCGATGACGACGTGCAGGGGGCCCACGCCGTAGTTGTGCTAAGCCATTCCTACTGGACGCGGCATTTCGGCGCTGATGCGGGAGTGTTGAACCAGGCGATTCTGGTGAATAACACGGAAATGACGATTGTGGGCGTTGCGCAAGCGGGATTCAGCGGCATCCAGGTGGGACAGACGCCGGACATCTTTGTGCCCATGACCATGAAGGGGCAGATGACACCGATCCGGAACGGATTGGATGAGTGGAATGATTCGTTTTTGGCGGTGCTGGCGCGGCGGAAGCCGGGCGTGTCCATGGAACAGGCACAGGCAGGGATCAACGTTGATTACCCGGGGTTATTGGAGCAGCAAGCAGCGACCCTGAAGCTGCGCGAAGGGAAGGACAAAAACGAGTTCTTGAGCAAGAAGATTGTGCTGCACCCCGGGGCCCAAGGGAGGACTACGGTGCAGAGAGATTCAGGCCCGGCGCTGATGGCCTTGTTTGCCATGGTGGCGCTGGTTCTGCTGATTGCGTGCACCAACGTGGCGAATCTGCTGCTGGCCAAGGCTGCGGCACGGCAGCGCGAGTTCGCGATTCGTTCGGCTCTGGGGGCTTCGCCGGGACGGATGATGCAACAACTGCTGGTGGAAAGCTTCCTGTGCGCGGTGGGGGGAGGGGTCCTGGGGCTGATTTTGGGCACTTGGATAATGAACATTTTGACGCAAGCTGTCGTTTCTGAAGCAGGAGTGCAAGGGATCACGGCACGCGTGGACGGGAGTGTAATGGGATTTGCGGCTGGTGCGACCGTGGTTTCGGCGCTGTTGTTCGGGCTGATCCCAGCGTGGCGGGCGACGAGGACGGGCGTTTCGCAGATGCTGAAAGACCAGGGCTCGACGACGTCCGCGGGGCCGGGTCATGTGCGATTCCGGAAGTACCTCGTTGCGGGACAAGTGGCGTTTACGCTGCTGTTGCTGACGGGCGGGGCGCTATTTGCACGGACGCTCTGGAACCTGCGGAAGCAGAATTTGGGACTGAGCACAGAGAACTTGATCACGTTTTCGATTTCGCCGCAGCTAAGCGGGTATAACGAAGCCAGGACGGTGGCGCTGGTCGATCAGTTGAGGGAACGGCTGGGAACGCTGCCCGGAGTGCTGGGCGCAGGATCGTCGCAGATTGCGGTGCTGACGGGGACCGATATGGGTACGAACATCACGGTGGAAGGACGTCAAAACCTGGATACCGATGACCGGCATGTGAATTATGACGCGGTGAGTCCCAATTATTTTTCAACTATGCGGGTGCCGTTGCTGGCCGGGCGCGAATTCAACGCCGGAGATACGGCGACGAGCACGAAAGTGGCGATCATCAATGAGGCCATGGCAAAAGAATTTTTTGCGAAGAGGAACCCGATCGGGGTGCACCTTGCCATGGGCTCCGGGAACGACATTAAATTCGACATAGAAGTCGTGGGTGTGGTGAAAGACGCAAAAGAGTCGCACGTCCGGGATGCGAATCGGCCGTATTTTTATCGGCCGTATTCGCAATTTGGGAAGCTCTTGGGCATGAGTTTTTACGTGCGCAGCCAACAAGATCCGCTGCTCATTGCGAATGCCATGCGGGAGACAGTTCGGGGAGCAGACGCTAACTTGCCGGTGTACGACCTGAAGACGGTGCAACGCGTGGTGGATGAAGATTTGTTTGCGGAGCGCGTGATTGCGGGGCTTTCCGCGGCATTTGGCGGGTTGGCGGCGCTGCTGGCGGCGCTGGGGATTTACGGAGTGCTGGCATATTTGGTGGTGCAGCGGACCCGGGAGATTGGAATTCGATTGGCGCTGGGGGCTGCTACCGGGCACGTGAGAATGCTGGTGTTCAAGGAAGTTGGATGGATGGTGCTGGCGGGTGCGCTGGCAGGATTGCCTGCGGCATACGGGCTGGCGCGGCTGAGCGAGTCGCTACTGTACGGGGTGCACGCGGGAGACGCGGCGGTGTATGCGGCTTCGGTGGGGATCATCTGCCTGGTGGCTTTTGTGGCATGCTACATTCCATCGCGGAGAGCGACGCGGATCGATCCAATCGTGGCACTGCGTTACGAATAGGCACGGATCAGATTTTGCTTTGTGATTGGGTGCAAGTGAACCGAGTTTCCGAGATCGAATACGAGGAGGAGAGAACATGACAGACGCGACGGCAACGCTCATCAAAATGGAAGGCGTGAAGAAAGTTTTCTATACCGATGAGGTCGAGACGCACGCCTTGTCCGAGATTCACCTGGAGATCAAGAAGGGGCAATACATTTCGATCGCCGGGCCTTCGGGCTGCGGCAAGTCGACGTTGCTCTCCATTCTCGGGCTACTCGATTCACCGACGGGCGGCGAATACACGCTCAACGGGCAGTCGGTGGCGAATCTTTCGATCAGCGAGCGCACGCGAATCCGCAACCGCGAGATTGGATTTATTTTCCAGGCGTTTAACCTGATCGGCGATCTCACCGTTTATGAGAACGTGGAGCTGCCATTGACGTACCGCGGCACAAGCGCGGCGGAACGGAAGCAGAAGGTACAGCACGCGCTGGAACGCGTGGGAATGGCCCACCGGCTGCGTCACTACCCGTCGCAACTTTCCGGCGGTCAGCAGCAGCGCGTTGCTGTGGCACGCGCGCTGGTTGGTGATCCGTTGATTCTGATGGCTGACGAGCCAACCGGAAACCTGGACTCGAAAAACGGTGAAGCGGTCATGGAACTGCTTCGCGATTTGCACCGCAACGGCGCGACCGTTTGCATGGTCACACACGACCAACGCTACGCAAACTTTGCTGAGCGCACGATTCACTTGTTTGACGGCCGCATCGTCGAGGAAACGCAGGAAGCGCGCGTCGGAGCGAACTGAGGAAGTTGCTGGAGCGGCGCGATGGAAACGTTCTGGCAGGACGCGCGATTCGCCGCGCGGATGCTGGCGAAGAGCCTTGGCTTTACTGTAGTCGCCGTCCTGACGCTGGCGCTCGGCATCGGCGCGAACACTGCAATATTCACAGTCGTGTACGGGGTGCTGCTCCGTCCGCTGCCCTTTCCTGAGCCCGAGCGCATCGTCCAGCTCGCCGAGTCCTACCAAACACAATCCGATGAGATGAGTCTGACGGCGAAGCAGTTGGAGCGCCTGCGAGAGTTCGGCAAGCTGTTTGAGCATATCGCCGGATACACTGACGTCGGCTTCAACCTCGCGACGGGCAATGAAGCGGAACATGTCCGCGGAGTGCCTGCTTCAGCGGAATATTTCCAAGTGTTTGGTGTTCATCCGTTCGTGGGCCGCGACTTTCTTCCCGAGGAAGATCATGGCGACGGGCAGCGCGTCGTAATACTAAGTCATTCGCTTTGGAAACGCCGCTTCGGCGGAGATCCGTCAGCGATTGGCCGAAAAGTCCTGCTCAGCGGAGATGCGTACACGGTGATCGGTGTGATGCCCGCTGGTTTTGACCCGCGGTCCAATTCCGAACTACATCCTGGGGTTCAAGCGGATCTGTGGGTTCCCCTGGCGCTGGTGGCGAAGACGGCAGGCAGTGGAGAAAACATCGATGTGATCGCCAGACTAAAACCGAGCGTTGCGCGCGAACAGCTTCAGTCGCAGATGGACATCGTTACGCGGGACTTCCATGCCCAATTTCCCAACGTTGTGGGCCAAGAGCTGATGATAAGTTTCAAGCCATATCAAGCCATGATCGGCCAGGGGATGCGCCCATTCCTGCTGGTTCTGCTAGGCGCGATCGGCTTTGTGCTGCTGATTGCTTGCGCCAACGTAGCCAACTTGCTGCTGGCGCGCGGAAGCTCCAGGGGGAGAGAGATCGCAGTGCGCATCGCGATGGGAGCCTCGCGGGCTCGCCTCGTGCGGCAGTTGCTGACGGAAAGTATGTTGATTGCGTTGGCGGGCGGAGCACTCGGTTTGGCTGTAGCCGGGTCGGGGTTGGGCTCACTTCTGGCCATGGCACCCAGCACATTGCCCCGCGTAGGCGATATTCGGCTAGACGGCTGGATATTCGGGTTTACGTTTGTGATTTCCATTCTGACCGGCGCGGTGTTTGGGATTGCGCCCGCGCTCTACGCGACCAAGACCAATCTCAACGAAACGCTCAAAGAGGGAGAAGGAAGAGCCAGCGCCGGAGCGGGCCGCGCGAGGCTGCGACAAGGATTGGTGATCGGAGAATTTGCCCTTTCGCTAGTGTTGCTGACCGGCGCCGGCCTGATGATCGCCACCTTCGCCAAATTGATAAACACCAACCCCGGCTTCGATCCGCATCACGTTCTGACCATGCAATTTTGGCTTACCGGATCGAAATACAACTCCACTCCAGAAATCATGAGATTCTATCGGGCCGTCGAGCAACGGATCGAAGGGCTGCCCGGCGTGACGGCCGCGGGCGTGGTCGCAGCGGGACTGCCGCTCGAGCGCGGGGGAAACAACGGAGTAAGGATTGCGGGACCCAAAGAATCGGAATGGATCTCCATGGACTACAGGGAGATCACGCCGGGCTATCTACAGGCCATTGGAACGCCCTTGAAGCAAGGCCGCGGATTCACACAGTCCGATTCGGAAGCCTCCAATCCCGTCGTTATCATCAATGAAGTTGCCGCTCGAAAATATTTTCCAGATCAGAGCTCCATCGGAAAGCATCTTTACGTCAGCGGCGTTCTATGTGAAGTCGTGGGAGTGGTGGGCGAAGCAAAGAGCTACATGGACAAGCCTGCTGAACCGACGACGTTCATTCCCGCAGGGCAGGCAAAATCGGGAACATCCAAGCTGTTCGAGGGCTGGTTCCCCCGAAGCATCGTCGTGCGAACGATGGGAAAGCCTCTTATCCTTTCTCAAGCACTGCGGGAAGCGCTGGCTGAAGCAGATCCACTCGTGCCGACTGGCGCCGTTCGATCGATGGACCAGGTGTTGTCGCACTCACTGGCGCTTCGAAGTTTCATGATGCTGCTGTTGACCATCTTCGGAGGCCTCGCGCTGGTACTTGCAAGTGTGGGCATTTACGGGGTTATTTCCTTCGCGGTGTCGCAACGAACGCGGGAAATTGGCGTGCGCATGGCGTTGGGGGCGAAGCCTGCGGACGTGCTGCGAATGATTCTGGCGGAAGGATTGAAGCTGGTTGCCGTGGGAGTCGTTCTGGGCGTCGCTGCAGCGCTGATGCTGACGAGATTGCTCGAAGGCATGGTGTACGGAGTGAGTATGAGGGACCCGCTCATTTTCCTGCTGGTGAATCTGCTCATGGTGGCGGTCTCGCTGGCGGCATGCTATGTGCCTTCGCGACGCGCGATGCGCGTCGATCCGCTGGTTGCCTTGCGGTACGAATGAAGTGGATCATGTCCCCTTGAGGTTGACGGCAAAAGAAACGAGAATCGTTAGTGGAAGCTCAAGGAGATGACGTGGAGCCATTAATACAGTTGCGGAATTTGGAGAAGGTGATCGAGGCAGGGCCAAATAAATTTTGGCTATTGCGCAGAATCAATTTAGATATTCAGGCGGGCGAATTTGTGACCATCATGGGTCCGTCCGGAGCGGGAAAGTCCACGCTGCTGAGCATCATCGGGATGCTGGATGGGGCGTGGACCGGCGACTTCTACTTTTTGGGCGAAGCGGTTCACAAGCTTAACGTCAAAAAGCGGAACGAGCTACACAAGGCGAACATCGGGTTCGTGTTTCAAAGCTATCACCTGATCGATAATCTAACGGTCTTCGAAAACCTGGAAGTTCCGCTTTCGTACAAGAACGTCCCACACAAAGAGCGCGTCAGCCTGGTTTGCGACACGCTTGACCGGTTTCACATCGTGGGCAAGAAAGACCTGTTCCCCAACCAGCTTTCGGGAGGCCAGCAACAGCTTGTCGGTGTGGCGCGCGCAGTGATCCTTAGCCCGAAGCTGATTTTGGCCGATGAACCGACGGGGAACCTGCATTCCGCACAAGGCGAAGAGATCATGCAGCTTTTCAAGAGGCTGAATGACGCCGGGACGACGATTATCCAGGTCACGCACTCGGAAAGAAATGCCTCCTATGGAAGCCGGATTATCCAATTGAAGGACGGTTGGGTCGTGGGAGACAACACCACGGCCGGCGCGCCAGTCAGCGCAGCACAACCCGCGTGAGCGGACGCTTGCCAGGTGCGAGGCGGTGCCCCGATCGCTTCTCACCGTGCCTGAACAGCGGCAGTAGGATAAACTTCGCAAAACCATTCGAATGAAGACGACTAGCCCGCACCCTTATCGAGTTCTTTTGGCGGACGACCAGGCGGACATCCGCGATGCCTTGCGCTTGCTGCTAAAGCGCGAGGGCTATGAAACGCAGGGAGTGGCCTCTCCGGCGGAGGCGCTAAGCGCGATTGAATCGCGGGAATTTGACGCCGTGCTGATGGACCTCAATTACGCGCGGGATACAACCTCGGGGCAGGAAGGGCTTGACCTGCTCACGCGCATTCAAATGCTCGACAGCACGCTGCCGGTAATCGTGATGACCGCGTGGAGCAGCATCGAGGTGGCGGTGGAGGCGATGCGCCGCGGCGCGCGCGATTTTATCCAGAAGCCGTGGGAAAATACGCGGCTGCTCGCCATTCTGCGCACGCAGATCGATTTGCGGCAGGCGCTGAGGCAGGCATCGCGCCTAGAAGCGGAAAACCGCATCCTGCGCGCGGAGTCGCGCCCGACATTTTTGGCAAAATCCGCCGCAATGGCGCCGGTGCTGGAGCTGATCGGACAAATCGGACCGTCAGATGCCAACGTTTTAATTACCGGTGAGCATGGCACCGGGAAAGAAGTGGTCGCGCGAACGCTACATGCGTTGTCGGGACGGTCGACGAAGCCAATGGTGACCGTAAATGCGGGCGGGCTCTCTGAAGGCGTGTTTGAGAGCGAGCTTTTTGGCCACGTGAAAGGAGCGTTTACCGATGCGCGGGCCGATCGCGTTGGGCGGTTCGAACTCGCGGACGGCAGCACGCTGTTCCTGGACGAAATTGCGAACGTTCCGCTCAACCTGCAGGCAAAGCTTTTGCGCGTTCTAGAAACGGGGGATCTCGAGAGAGTCGGCTCGTCCGCGACTCGGCGTGTGAACGTGAGAGTGGTCGCGGCAACCAACGCCGACGTGAATGCCGAGGCTGCTGCGGGCCGGTTCCGCCAAGACCTGCTGTTTCGTCTGAACACCATCGAGATCCATATTCCTCCGTTGCGTGACCGCAAGGAGGATGTCGACCTCCTGGCGCACCATTTTCTCCACGGTTACGCGCAGCGCTATCGCAAAAACATTTCCGCTTTTGACCCCGCGGCCATTAAGGCCATGCATGAGCATGCCTGGCCGGGCAACGTCCGCGAACTGGATCACGCGGTGGAGCGGGGCGTGCTCCTTTCGCCCGGACCTGCAGTGCGTGCGGCAGATCTCGGCTTGCGCGCGCAGGCTTCTGGCGGCGCTGCCAAGCTGGAGGAGATGAGCCTTGACGAAGTGGAGCGGTACCTCATCCAGCGCACTCTCTCTCGCCACGAGGGGAACGTCAGTCAGGCAGCCAAGGCCCTGGGATTGAGCCGCAGCGCGATGTATCGCCGGCTGCAAAAACATGGACTGGAATGAGGGAATTGTCCTATGAGCGCCGCGTCCAGCTTCTCGCGCTAGCAGCGGGTTTTCCAGGTTCCTTGATCGCCATGCTTCTTCTGTGGCATGGAAATTATTCTTCCGGAACTGTCTGGACACTGGCCTTTCTTATTTTTTCTCTCTGGCTTGGCTTCGCCTTCTCGCTGCGACATCGCGTCGTCTTTTCTTTGCAAACACTTTCGAATTTGCTGGCGGCTTTGCGCGAAGAAGACTTTTCGTTGCGCGCTCGCGGGGCGCGAACCGACGATGCCATGGGAGAAGTGATGATCGAAGTCAACGCCCTCGGCGAAGTTCTTCGGCAACAGCGTTTGGGAGCACTGGAAGCAAATGCACTCTTGCGGACCGTGATGGAGGAGATCGACCTAGCCGTTTTCACGTTCGACAACAATTCGAAACTGCGGCTGGTCAATCGCGCCGGCGAGCGTTTGCTGGGCCGGCAGGAAGAGCGGCTACTCGGATTTACGGCGGAGGAACTGGGGCTCGGGGCTTGTCTCGAAGGAGAAGCCGCGCACACTACGGAGCTAGGTTTTCCTGGAGGATCCGGGCGCTGGGGGATGCGTCGCGGGACTTTTCGTCAGGGCGGCTTGCCTCATCACCTTGTCGTCCTGACCGATTTGAGCCGCACGCTGCGTGACGAAGAGCGCAAGGCGTGGCAGCGACTTATTCGCGTACTTGGGCACGAATTGAATAACTCGCTGGCGCCGATTCAATCTGTCGCCCAAGGATTGGAGAGCGGGCTGCTGAACGCCTCCAAGTCTTCGGAACTGCAGACCGAAGCGTCCGCTGCGATCCTGGATGATCTGCGGCAGGGCCTTGGCATCATTCGCTCGCGCACGGAGGCACTTGGGCGGTTCATGGCCGCGTACGCGCAGCTTGCACGTCTGCCGCAACCGAAACTGCTGCCGGTAAACGTTTCGGAATGGATCGGCCGGTCCGTGAAACTCGAGACGCGGGTAAAGGTCAACGTCTCGAAAGGTCCCGACGTGGTCATATCGGCCGACGCCGACCAACTAGAACAGTTGCTGATCAACCTGGTTCGGAACGCGGCGGATGCGACACTGGAAACCGGCGGCTGCGTTCAGGTGGAGTGGTCCCGGAAAGGCGCTCACCTGGATGTTTGGGTTGTCGATGATGGCCCGGGCCTGCCCAATACGTCGAACCTGTTCGTTCCCTTCTTTACAACCAAGCCGGGCGGGTCCGGGATTGGATTGGTTCTGAGCCGCCAGATTGCCGAAGCCCACGGCGGTGAGCTGACTCTAAAAAATCGCTCTGACGCGCGAGGGTGCAGGGCGCTGCTGCGACTTCCCGTTTAGGGTTCTGGACATGCGACATCCGCTTTCGAAATAGCCAGTCAGCTCTGCGGCAATTTTGCTCCCGGCGGGAATCGCTGGCGGTTTTACTGCTTTCGAGACGATGACTTAGGTGCGCTCGTGCGCGGCAGTTGGAAGCGGTAACCCACCCAAGGCTCCGTCCGGATGTATTTCGGCTGGGCGGGATTGCTTTCGATTTTCTTGCGCAACTGATTGATGACCACGCGCAGATTTTCCGTCTCTTCCCCGTAATCCGGGCCCCAAACAGATTGCAGAAGTCGCCGATGAGTCAGCGGCTTGCCCTGGTTGGCAATGAGGTGCTTGAGGACGTCGAATTCCTTCGGAGTGAGGTGTACTTCCTGCCCGTGCACGGTCAACTGCCGGCTTTCAAAATCCAGAGTGAGATCTTTCGAAACAAAAGGAGGCAGGGCATCACCTGGAGCGTATCGTCTTAGCGCGGCACGAATGCGCGCTAACAATTCTTCAATGCCAAAGGGCTTGACCACGTAATCGTCCGCACCGGCGTCGAGTGCGAGCACTTTATCCCGCTCGGCGTTTCGCACCGTGAGCATAATGATGGGAGCTTCGGATGCCCGCCGAATCTCCCGGCACGCTTCGATTCCACCGGTCCCCGGCATGTTCACATCGAGGAGGACGAGGTCAGGCTTCTCCTTACGAACCACATCCACAGCTTCTTCGCCCGTCTTAGCCTCGATGATCACGTACCCGTGGCTGGATAGTGTGGAGCGCAGCACACGCCGGATTTGCGGTTCGTCGTCGGCAATCAGAATCGACGCGCCCGTCATATTGGCCGTTCCGTTCGACGCGCAACTGGAAGGGAAAAAGAGAAGACCGAGCCATGACCGAGCTGGCTCATTACACCAATGGTTCCCTTGTGAGCCCCCACAATCGCTTTTGCGATCGGTAATCCCATTCCAGTGCCGCGCACAAGATAGCGCTGATCTTTCCCGCGATAGAACTTGTCGAAGATCATTCCCTGCTCGAGATCGTCGATGCCCGGACCGCGGTCAGCCACACTCGTGGTCACGAAATCCCCGGTTAGTTCTACGGTGATAATGATCGGTTGCTCCTTTGGCGAATACAGGTTGGCATTGTCGATGAGTTTCACCAAAACGTCCTGGGCGCGATCAAGATCGGCCTCCACTGGCGGAAGGTCCGGGACTACCTTCACCTGAATCTCGCGCGCTCCCAGTGAAGACTTGGAAAGCGTCAGCGCGCCCTGAATGATCTCTTCCATCGACGTCGGCGCGAAATGCAGCTCGATTTCACCCGCTTCGAGCTGCGCCATTTCGGCAGCCTCTTCGACAAGATGATTCAGCCGGTCGCACTCTTCGTCGATGATGCTCAGCAATTCGTGACTTTGCGGAACGACCACTTCCCTGCTGGCGAGCAGGCTGGTCACCGCCGCTTTCATAGAGGTGAGCGGCGTACGGAAATCGTGCGTGACGGAATCCAGCAGCGCGGACTTCAGCCGCTCTCCCTGCCTCTCTGCCTCCGTCTGGCTGAGCTGTTCCACGGCTCGCGCCCGTTCGATAGCGATGGCAACCAGGCTGCCTACCGCATCGAGGGTCTGGCGCGAGAGCCTGGCTCCTGAAATACCGAGGCTCCCGATGGCCCGCACCCCAAGGCGCACGGGAACGAAGGAAACACTTTGCTTCGAATCAACGGTCATTTCATCGCGCAGAAAGGACGTCTTCATTCTCTCTTCATCGAGATGAGCTGCGCCGTACCCCGACCGGTAGAATTTTTCTTTCTGGGGAAGGAATAGTTCAGCGGCACCCGCCTCAAAGCTCTCCACGATGTAATTTGGAATTGCATTCATCAACTGGATGACGTTGCCTTCCCCGAGCAATTTTTGGCTGAACTTGTACAGCCGTTCGATCTCGCGGCGGCGGCTGTGCGCTGCGTCTGCCTCCCTACGGATCCGCGCCGAAAGCTGGCTGCCCATGATGGAGGTGACCAAAAATGCGCCGAGAGCCACCCAATTCTGTGGGTCGGCAATAGTGAGTGTCTCAACTGGGGGCAGGAACTCATAATTGAAGACCAGCATCGCTGCCACGGACATAAACACTGACACTGCCATTCCCCAGACCGCCGAAACTGCTAGAATTGCGAGAAGAAGTGTCAGCGCTACGGTAGTTTGATTGACAAGAAGCACATGGCGGCAGAGAAACGCGATGCCGGCGACGATGGCAATGGACAGAGCGAAGCCGAATGTCCGGCCGGCCAGGAATCTCTGCATTTTCCTATTCTAGCGCAGGCTTTCGTTTTGCCGCGGAGAAGATAGCCCTTTGCCAAAGAACCCGGAAGAGTGGTTGGAAATTGCCTCTCCCCCGCAAAAGACGCGAGGCATTTTCAAGCTTTTTCTCGGCTACGCTCCGGGAGTAGGCAAGACCTTCAGCATGCTCAGCGAGGCAATCCGCCGCAAGAGCCGTGGCGAGGACGTCGTGATCGGAGTCGTGGAAACGCACGGTCGCAAAGGTATCGAAGAGCTCCTCGCAAGTATCGAGTCGGTTCCCAGGAAAAAAATCGAATATAAAGGAACGATTTTCGAGGAGATGGATGTCGACGCCATCCTCGCGCGACAACCTCATGTGGTTCTGGTCGACGAGCTGGCCCATACGAATATTCCGGGAAGCAAGCACCGCAAGCGATACGAAGACGTACAAGGGCTCCTAGCTGCAAAAATCGACGTGGTGTCCACACTCAACATTCAACACATCGAAAGCATTGCGCCCGTCGTGCGCTCCATTACCGGCATCACGGTGCGCGAGACGGTTCCGGACTGGGTTCCCCTCACTGCCACAGAAACCGTGATGGTGGACCTCACTCCGGAAGCGTTGCAAAACCGCATGAAGCGAGGCGACGTTTACAGCTCCGAAAAGGTGGAACGTTCGCTGAAGAATTTCTTTCGGCGAGGCAATCTGATTGCCCTTCGCGAGCTTGCATTGCGTCAGGTCGCCGAGCAGGTCGATCGCAGCCTCGAATCTTACATGGAAGCCGAGGACATCCGGAAGAACTGGGCCGTGCGTGAGCGTCTTGCTGTTTGTGTCTCGTCAAATCCTTCAGGACAGTACCTGATCGCTCGCGGCGCTCGAATGGCGCGCCGGATGGATGCGGAACTCTACGTGGTTCACGTGGACCGCGAGTTCGGTTTGAAAGAAACAAACCAAAATGCCCTCAACGCCAATCTGCGTTTCGCGGAAAGTCTGGGAGCTCAGGTGATGCGTCTGAAAGGTCGCAGCGTTGCCGACAGTGTGGCTGAATTTGTCCGTTCGAAGCACATCACACAGGTCATATTTGGCCGCGCCCCGATTCACGATTGGCGAAAATACTTTTATCTATCGGCCGTTCACCGTTTTCTGCGCGAATCGCCCGCCGTGGACGTGCACATCGTCACGCAGGAAGCTGAAGAACAACTTTAAACTAGGTCGCCGGGGGATTTTGGACTATCCCTTTCAATTCCAGCTCGATTTGCACCGAGTGATTAACCCTGAGGAAGAAGTTGCTCGGATTCTTGAGGCCCCAATCGATGAACGGCACATTAAACCTCGCGCTGGCCGTCCAGTGATCTCCCCCGAATTCCGCCTGGACAGGTACAGTCAGTTCGTGCTCGCTGCCATGCAATACAAGAAATCCGTGGACCTGAACGGTGAAGACTCCCTGCGGGGCAATTCTCCCTTCCACGTGGTCAGGCCGGAAAATGACTTCGGTGTACCTAGCACTTTCGAGAACGTCTTTGTGCATTTTCCTGTCGCGTCCATCGTTGCCGCTGTTCCCGCTGGTCGCATCCACGATGATTTCGCCGCTGGCCTCTCCGGTCGATGTATCTACCTGAAGATTTCCCTTCTTGAATGTGAACGATCCGTGGACGGTATGCACCGTACTCTCAAGCGTCCAGTGCACTTTGGTCTGCGACGGGTCGATCCCGAGAATAATTTCGTTGGCGGGAGGCTGAGGTGCGGCATGCTGCGGCAGGGCGCTGAGCACCACCAGAGCGACAGGCGCTGCCACCAGAAAATAGAAGACCGTCATGAGGGGGCTTCGAGACCAATTCATCTTGCGTCCTCTCGATTCACGCCATCAGAATTTGCCAACCAAGGCGTAAGCTTGTGGCTGCCAGAAATTCCGGGGAAGACTCTCCCAGGTGGACTGCCAGTAGACGCGCAAACAGTTCCGGCTGCCCGGCCAAACATCGCAGCGTGCGCGCTCTTAGGGACGGATAGCGATCCAGCAGGAGCAGGAGCCGGCTCATGGTACTCGGACGTCTTCCCAAGCGGCGGTGCGCCCGTCGGTAACTCTCGAGGTTTTCGCTGGCCAGCGCATCGGCAAGTGCTATCGCCTGGTGGAAGCTCAAACAAAGTCCTTCTCCCGTGATAGCGTCGACACTTCCGGAAGCGTCTCCTATTAGTGCGATATTCCCGCGGTAGACTTGATCTAGTTTACGCGTCACTGTCGCGGCGCCTCGCTCCGCGGTGCTTGGCTCCGCATCGCGCAAGTAACCGGCCAACTTGGGAAACTCCTTCCAAGCATCCTGAAGCCGCATCCGCGGGTCCCGCGAAATCAAGGCGACGCAAGTCTCGTCGTTGCCCAGCGGCGTGACGTACACCTGCGCGCTTCGGCCCCAATGAACCTCCATGCAATCGGTCCACGGATTCACTCGAAAGTGTTGTCTCTGCGCAAACCGGGTTTGCCTGTGTGACTTCGGGTCCAGACCGATCCAACGCCTCACACGCGAGCGAATACCATCAGCGCCGATGACCCATCTCGCCTTCAGCACCGAATTACTCAGGATGGCCCCATCCGCGCACAAACCAACAACGGGCGTGTTCCATAGCAGAGTGACTCCGCACTCTTGCGCACGTTGCACCATCTTTTGGTTGAGCACTGTTCGACGAACGCCGAATCCCCTAGCATGCGAAAAGTTAGCTTCTACCGAAGTCGCAGCATCTACAAATCGGACTCCGCGAAAAACCCGGCCATCGTCCGGACAAATCGTCACGCCAAGCTGGCGCAGCGCCGCCATGGTGCCCGGCAGGAGCCCTTCACCGCAAGCTTTGTCTATGGGAGGCTTCGCGCCGTCTGCAACGGTAACAGTAAAACCCTTCATTCGCGCAGCGATGGCCACCGCTAATCCTGCCGGGCCCCCGCCTATGACCAGCACACCAGTGCCTTCCCCCATGTCCTCTCCCTGGATTTCTTCTGCTCTGGGCAGGAGAAACATTCATTAGTTAGATGTCGAGAACCCGCGGGAGATGTCCACTTTCCCCACAATTTCGCCGTACATCGCTCAGTCCTGGAGTTGTGTATAAGCTAGGTTTATTTGATTTAGCATAAGTATTAATTTGACTGATTGACTTAGCTGCCCCATCCTGCTACTTTGGATGGCGAAGACATATGCTTTCCGTCGCCATCACAAACGACCGGATTTTTTCAGGGCATACGAACGCCCGAATTGTAGACCCGATTGTTGTACGAATTATTCCCGTCCCCGTAAGAGGGGCAACAGGCGGATGATGGCGGCCTAGTGCAGCATCACCGGAGCTTTGAGGCCATCATCCAGACGCAGATGATGGCCTTATTTTTTTCGGAATTTGGATTTTCAGGATGGAGCGGTCGATGATCATCGAAGGAAGTCTGCAGTGAGCGACTCTTCGCCCAAACCGCGCAGCCGGGCTCTGATTGATGGTGCAAGCCGCGCGGGTGCACGCGCCATGCTTCGCGCCTCCGGCCTTCAAGATGAAGACTTCAAGAAGCCGCTCATTGGCGTGGCCAATACCTGGATCGAGATTGGTCCCTGCAACTATCACCTCCGTGAACTCGCGCAGCACGTGAAGGAAGGCATTCGCGCCGCTGGCGGAACTCCTCTGGAGTTCAACACGGTCTCCATTTCCGACGGCATCACCATGGGCACCGAAGGCATGCGTACCTCCCTGGTCAGCCGTGAAGTCATCGCCGATTCCATCGAACTCGTTACGCGAGGAAATCTCTTCGATGCGTTGATTGTTCTGGTGGGGTGCGACAAAACGATTCCCGGCGGGATAATGGCCCTGGCCCGGCTGAATATTCCGAGCCTCATTCTGTATGGCGGCTCGATTGCTCCTGGGCAGTTTGAGGGCCACTCCGTCACGATTCAGGATGTTTACGAAGCTATTGGCAAGCACGCTCGCGGTGGAATGACGGACGCTCAGCTCAAATCGCTTGAGGTGTCCGCCTGCCCGGGAGCTGGCGCCTGCGGGGGACAGTTCACCGCGAACACGATGGCGCTGGTTTGCGAATTTCTGGGGATTGCGCCCATGGGACTCTCCAGCGTCCCTGCGACAAATGCAGGAAAAGCAGCCGCCGGTCACCGCGCGGGAGAGTTTGTGCTCGAACTTCTTCGCCGTGACCTCATTCCCTCGAAAATTATCACGAAAGCGGCGATTGAGAACGCCATCGCCGGCGTTGCTGCAACCGGTGGCTCGACAAACTCTGTGTTGCATCTTCTGGCCATCGCCAACGAAGCGAAAATTCCCCTTTCTATTGATGATTTTGACCGCATCAGTTCCCGCGTGCCGATCATTGCAGATCTCAAACCTGGAGGACGTTTTGTTGCAACTGATCTCTACGCGGCAGGCGGCACTGCGCTCGTCGCTAAGCGCCTACTCGAAGCTGGATTGCTCCGCGGAGATGCCATCACCGTCACGGGAAGCACTCTCGCCGAAGAAGCAGCCAAGGCCAAAGAAACGCCATCGCAAGAAGTCGTCCGCAAGCTCAATGCGCCTCTCAAGCCAACCGGCGGCCTCGTCATCCTGAAGGGAAATATCGCTCCCGAAGGTTGCGTGATCAAGGTGGCGGGTCACAACGTTCAGAATTTCCGTGGCCCGGCGCGGGTATTCGACAATGAAGAGGCGGCATTCGCCGCCGTCGAGCAAGGCGCTATCAAAGCCGGGGATGTAATCGTCATTCGTTATGAGGGCCCGAAAGGTGGTCCCGGTATGCGGGAAATGCTGGCGGTTACCGCGGCGCTAGTGGGCGCTGGTTTGGGCGATTCCGTTGCATTGCTCACGGATGGAAGATTTTCTGGAGCCACCCATGGTCTTATGGCCGGACACGTCGCCCCCGAAGCCGCCAACGGCGGTCCGATCGCGGCTATCGCTGACGGTGACACCATCATCTTCGACATCCCGAAACGTCACTTGACCTTGGATCTCAGCGCCGCAGAGATTCAGAAACGTCTTGCCGCGTGGAGACCGCCGCAACCGCGCTTTACGAGCGGAGTCATGGCCAAGTATGCATTGCTTGTTTCTTCTTCGTCTCTTGGCGCGGTTACGGCCGTGCCGGCCGCTTTTTCGGCGCCAGCCGCGTCTGGCTCGTTTGCGAGGACTTCATGAAGCTTACCGGTGCTGAAATTCTTTGCGAATCGCTCACGCGTCTCGGTGTGCGCGAGATTTTCGGGTATCCCGGCGGCGCGATTCTGCCGGTGTATGACGCGCTTGGCAAATCGAAGCTGCATCACGTTCTGGTGCGCCACGAACAGGGCGCCACACACATGGCCGATGGCTATGCGCGCGCCAGCGGCGGAATCGGCGTGGCCATGGCTACTTCCGGTCCCGGCGCAACGAACATGGTTACCGGCATCGCCACCGCCATGATGGACTCGTCTCCGGTCGTCTGCGTTACAGGGCAGGTGAGTAGCAAAGTCCTGGGCACCGACGCGTTTCAGGAAATCGATATCACGGGCATCACCATGCCCATCACCAAACACAACGTGGTGATTACGAAGGCGGAGGACATTGCCCGCACTATCCGTGAAGCCTTCTTGATCGCCAACAGCGGACGTCCCGGCCCAGTACTTGTCGACATCACCAAAGATGCGCAGCAGGCTTCCGCCGAGTTCAACTGGGAAGCGTCTGAACCGAAACTTCCGCCGAAGCGCCTGCGCAACAATCATGATCAGGCGGAGTTCGACCGCGCCGTCGAAATGCTGAACACCGCCAAGCGCCCCATTATTCTTGCCGGCCACGGCATCATGGTCTCCGGCGCGATGCGCGCCTTTGAGCAGTTCGTCCGCGCCGCCAATTATCCCGTCGCCATGACGCTCCTCGGCATCGGCTGCTTCCCTGCCAATGATCCGCTGAACCTCGGCATGATGGGCATGCACGGCGAAGCGTGGGTGAATAACGCGATTCAAGAGGCCGACCTCCTCATTGCCGTTGGTATGCGTTTTGACGACCGCGTCACTGGAGACTTGCGCACGTACGCCAAGGGCGCGCGCAAGATCCACATTGAGATCGACCGCGCGGAAATCAACAAGAACGTAAAAGTTGATGCTGCCCTCGTGGGCGACGCGCGTGAAGTACTTGAAAAGCTCACGCCCAACATCCAGACCCGCGATCACAGCCCCTGGATCCGTTATATCGCCGAACTGAAGGGCGATTCAGCCGTGCGAGACATTCAGAGTTTGCCTGATAACGGGCACCTCTACGCGGCGCACGTCATCAACGATATCTGGAAAGAAACTCATGGCGAGGCTATCGTCGTCACCGACGTCGGTCAGCATCAGATGTGGGAAGCGCAGTATTACCACCACAATCGCCCCCGCACGCTGATCACTTCCGGCGGGCTCGGCACTATGGGCTTTGCTCTTCCCGCCGCCATCGGCGCGAAGTTCGCGAAACCTGGCTCCGAAGTCTGGGTCGTTGTAGGTGACGGCGGATTCCAAATGACCATGAGCGAGCTGGCTACCATCGTCCAGGAAAAGATCAGCATCAAGATCGCCATCATCAACAACGGTTATCTCGGCATGGTCCGCCAGTGGCAGGAGTTCTTCTACGACAAGCGCTATGTGGCTACTCCGCTGGTCGCTCCGGATTTTGCCGCGCTCGCGAATGCCTTCGGCATCCGCGGCGAACGCGTCACCAAACGCGGTGAAGTCGTGCCAATCATCCGTTCCGCGCGCGACTCGAGCGAAACTGTGCTGATCGACTTCCGCGTGGAGCAGGAAGATTCCGTATACCCCATGGTTGCCGCGGGCGCTTCCCTGAGCGACATGATTCGCCGCCCGAACAATCCGCTGGTTGAAACGGCGACAGAGCCATAGGAGAAACAGAAAAGAATATGCAAACACTTGTCGCCTATGTCGAAAACAAGCCAGGCGTCCTCAATCGCGTTTCTTCCCTGGCGCGACGGCTGGCTATCAATATCGATTCGCTCACGGTTGGTCCAACGGAGAATGAAGAAATCGCGCGCATGACCATCGTGGCACATACCGATGAGCGAGGCGCACATCGCCTCGAAGCCAGCCTCGAAAAACTCGTCGATGTTCTGCTCGCGGAAAATATCTCCACTCGCGCGCTGCTTGAGCGCGACCTGGCCTTGATCAAAGTCTCTGCTGACCAGCAGAATCGTCCCCACCTGATGGAATTGATCAAAGTCTTCCGTGCGCGCGTCGTCGACGTCGCTCCAGAATCGCTCATCATCGAAGTTTCGGGCACTGTCGAAAAGATTGATGGCTTGCTCGAAGTCCTACGGCCTTTCGGTGTGCTGGAGATGGCCCGCACCGGCCGAATTTCCATGACCCGCGGCGGCGATTTGTTGCAGCCCCCGGCTGCGGAGCCGGCAAGCTCCGAACTCGAATCCGCCAGCTCGAACGTAACGTGATTGCGCTTGGCCCAAAGCGACAGACTGTGAATATCCGGACGCCTGGCGCGGGCGTCTCTAAATAACTCCACGCAATCAAATGGAATGTCCAGCCGCACTACGGCCGGCGAGAGGAACAGAATGGCAAATCTCTATTATGATAATTCCGCAGACATCTCACTGATCCAGGCCAAGAAAGTCGCCATCATCGGCTACGGGTCGCAGGGCCATGCACACGCTCTCAATCTCCGCGATAGCGGCGTCTCTGTCCGCGTCGGCCTTCACGACGGGAGTGCTTCGCGCGCCAAAGCCGAAAAGGCAGGCTTGACCGTCAACACGCCCGTGGAAGCCGCTGCCTGGGCCGACGTCATCATGATTCTCGTTCCGGACACCAAGCAGCCGAAGCTATATCGCGATGCCATTGAGCCAAACCTCAAGCCCGGCAAGACCTTGATGTTCGCGCACGGCTTCAATATTCGTTTCGGCACGATCAAGCCGCCTGCCGCCGCGGACGTTTCCATGATCGCTCCGAAAGCGCCCGGCCATCGCGTTCGCGAGGTTTTCACCGAAGGCGGAGGCACTCCCGCGCTCCTGGCGGTCGAGCAAGATGCCAGCGGCTCAGCGAAAGCGCTGGCCCTCGCCTACGCCAAGGGACTCGGCTGCACGCGCGCCGGCGTTCTGGAAACCACTTTTACTGAAGAGACTGAGACCGATCTCTTTGGCGAACAGGCCGTACTTTGCGGTGGCGTGAGTGAACTGATTAAGGCGGGTTTCGAGACGCTCACGGAAGCTGGCTACCAGCCCGAAGTCGCCTATTTTGAATGCCTCCACGAACTCAAGCTCATTGTTGACTTGATTTATCGCGGCGGCCTCAGCTACATGCGCTACTCCGTCAGCGACACCGCCGAGCAGGGCGATTATTCTGCCGGGCCGCGCATCATCACGAAGCAGACGCGCGAAGAGATGCGCAAGATCCTCGCAGAGATCCGCGACGGCAGCTTTGCGAAGGCTTGGGTTGCAGAGAATGAAAAGGGCTGCCCCAACTTTCTCGCGACGCGCCAGCGCGAACAGCAGAACGCCATCGAGCAACTCGGTCCCAAGCTTCGCGCTATGATGCCGTTCCTGCAACCCGTGATTGCGCCCGGCCTGGAGAGCAAAGCGGCCGCATCCAAGAAGTAACGTTCGAACGAACTACTCGCGCATTGCTGGCGTGTCTACCCGAAACTAGCTGACTACTCATCACACTATTCAGGTCCCCATCTCGCCCGGACTCGGCTATCATGTCCGTCTCGACATGACTAAACGTCAGATCACCGAAAAGGAACCTTGGCGTGCCTGCTGATCAGAATCAACCTTTGCCTTTTTCAAATCAATCTCAGCTTCTTCATCCCAGCGGCCTCACAGAAATTTCCGCAGTTCTTGCAGTGCTTCTTTTAGGCTTACCTTGCCTCCGGCCAGTGCTGGCCCGTGCTCAGTCCGAATCCACTCTGGCTGAACGCATCCAGAAAGTCATAAGCCGCCCCGAGTTTGCTCACGCCAATTTCGGCATGGAGTTCTATTCGCTCGACACCGGCAAGGTCGTCTACGCGCTTAATGCTGACAAATTGTTTGTGCCCGCCTCGACCACGAAAATCCTCACCGAGGGTACTCTCCTCGCGAAGCTTGGCGCCGATTACCGCTTCCGTACCAGCGTCTATCGAACGGGCGCAATCGACAAACACGGTACTCTTAAAGGCGCTCTAATCCTCGTCGCCAGCGGCGATCCCAATCTTTCCAACCGCATGCAGCCCGACGGCACTCTCGCTTTCGTCGATGAAGACCACTCTTACCAGGGTCCGGCTCTTCCCGGCGATCCTCTCGTGGTCATCAAGCGCCTCGCAAAAGACGTAGCAGCCAAAGGCATTCACAAGATCGAAGGACGTGTGCTGATCGACACGACGCTTTTCCCTGGCGGCCCTCGCGAAGGGGGCACAAACGTCGTGATGTCCTCCATCATGGTGAATGACAATGTCATCGACCTCATAGGCTCGCCGGGCGCGAAAGCAGGCGATCCCGTCGTTCTCAAATCTTCGCCTCAGACTTCCTACATCAAATTCGTAAATCACTTGCTCACGTCTCCAGCCGGCATCAAGCCGACTTTCGAGCCGCCAGAATTCGCCACAGATTCGGATGGTTCCGCCTTAGTCACACTTTCCGGCAGCCTGCCGGTCGGCATCACTCCCCAACCTGCTGTGGTCGCAGTCCCCTCTCCGACAAAGTTTGCAGAAACTGTGTTCCGCGAAGCGCTGTCAGCCGCAGGTATTCAAATCAAAAACAGTCCTGTCCCCAGCGTCACTGATTTTTCTCCTTATGCGCGTTTCTATATAGCGGAGAATCAGGTTGCCGAGCACGTTTCGCCTCCACTCTCGGAAGAAATCAAGGTGACGCTCAAGGTCAGCCAAAATCTGCACGCCGGCATGGGACCGTATCTGCTCGGCGCTCTCGCTGGGAAAGACACAAAGAACCCGCTCGACACCGGCTTCAAGATCGAGCATGACTTTCTTCAATCAGCGAAGCTCGATCTGTCCGGTGCCGCGCAAGGCGACGGAGCCGGAGGCGATTGGGCCGACCTCTTCAGCCCGGACTTCATGGTGCACTACCTGATCTATTGGTCGACGCGTCCTGACTATCAGGATTTTTTCAAGGCGCTCCCGATTCTCGGCAAAGATGGCACGCTTGCGAAAATTCAGACCAATTCTCCAGGCGCAGGCCATGTCTTCGCAAAAACCGGCACGTTTGGTTCCGAAGACAAACTGAGCCGCAAGATGATGCTCAACGGCAAAGGCCTGGCCGGCTATGTCCTCACCAAGGATGGCAAGAGACTGGCCTTCGCCGCTTACGTCAATCACGTCTCGCTCGATCCTGATCCGGAGGCCGCGCAGCAAGTGGCCGGTCAAGCACTCGGAGAAATCGCAGCTGCCGCCTATGATGCCAATCTGGATTCCTCCGCGAATGCAGGCGAATACGACCTCATCATTCGCAACGGCCACGTCATCGACGGTACGGGGAATCCATGGTTCGCCGCGGATGTTGCTGTCACTGGTGATCGCGTCGCCGCCGTCGGCGATCTGCGCGAAGCCCATGGAAAGCGCGAAATCGATGCAAAGGGCCGCGTCGTCGCTCCCGGCTTTATTGACATGCTCGGCCAGTCGGAGGTGTCGCTTCTCCTCGACAATCGTTCGCTGAGCAAACTTTCCCAGGGAATCACCACGGAAATTACCGGCGAAGGCGGCTCCATCGCTCCGCAAAATGAAAAAACGATCGCGCCTCAAAAACTGTTTCTCGACAAGTACCAGCTCACTATCGATTGGACCACGCTCGACGGCTATTTCCGCCGCCTCGAAAAGCAAGGGACGCCGCTCAACATTGGCACTTACATCGGATCGGCGCAAATCCGCGAAGCTGTGATTGGCGATGACGATCGTGCTCCCACGCCTGCTGAACTCGAGCAAATGAAATCCCTCGTCGAGCAGGCCATGAAGGATGGAGCTTTAGGGATTTCCAGCGCTCTCATCTATCCGCCGAACATTTACGCGAAGACCGACGAACTCATCGCGCTTGCGAAAGTCGCCTCAAAATACGGCGGCCTTTATGCCACGCACATGCGCAGCGAAGGCGCTTCGGAAATGCCCGCGCTTGCCGAAGCCATTCGAATCGGTCGCGAAGCCAATTTGCCGGTCGAGATTTTCCACCTTAAAGTGAGCGGCAAGCCGCGCTGGGGTGGCATGAAAAACGTCATCGCAGCGATCCAGCTCGCTCGCGATTCCGGTCTCGACATTGCCGCGGACATGTACCCTTACCCTGCCGGCGCTACGGCGTTGGCCTCGGCGCTTCCGCCCTGGGTCGCGGATGGCGGAGTCCAGAAATTGCTCGAGCGTTTGAAAGACCCGGTTATTCGAACGCGCATCAAGAAGGATCTCGCAGGAGACCATCCGGATTGGGAAAATCTTTTTTACGATTGCGGCGGCGCTGCGGGAATTCTCATCGCCTCTGCAGATAATCCCGACCTCAAACAATTCGCAGGAAAAACTCTGGACGACGTGGCCAAGACGTGGAAGAGATCTCCGGAAGACACTCTGATGGATTTCGTCGTCGCCGATAAAGCGCAATCCGGCGCGATCTATTTCATGGCCAGCGAAGAAGATCTCCGGGCTGGCCTGAGCCAGCCTTGGACAAGCATTGGCCTCGACGCCGGCGAAATGTCTCTCGACGGACCCACTTACGAAGCGCACACGCATCCGCGCGCCATGGGCTCTATGCCACGCTTCCTCGGCCATTATGTCCGCGGCGAGCGTCTCGTGCCCTTGGAAGCGGCGATTCGCAAGATCACTTCTCTCCCTGCTCAGCGCGAACACCTCGAAGGCCGCGGCCTCCTCAAGCCCGGCTACTTCGCTGACATCACCGTCTTCGACCCCGCAGCCATCATCGACCACGCCACGTTCACGAAACCCGATCAGCTCTCCGAGGGCATCGACTGCACGATCGTGAACGGCCAGGTCGAATACGATCAGGGGAAATTGACCGGCGCGGCAGCGGGCCGGGTCTTGCGCGGCCGAGGTTGGCGACCAGCGGTGAACTAAATACGAAGAGTGCGACTGGTCCAAGTTGAGGCAGGCCAGGCTAGTCTAAATTAGACTGAACCTATATACGGAAGAGTATCTAAGAATTCTTTTGCTTTTCTGTCCGGAGAGCGAGCAGCACGAATTAGCTCAGCGCCGTTTTTCCCATCTCAGCCACGCGCCGCTCGTAAGTCATTTCCACGAGTCCATGCTTTCCGTAATATCGCAGCACGATCTTGTGGCCGGGTTCAATTTTCGCACGCGTCTTGATCAGGGAATCCGAAAGCTCCACCCATTGCCCGTTCACCAGGTAACTTCCTTCCCATCCGCGCAGTTCGAAATGTCCGTCGTTTTTTAGAATGAGCGGCGCCGCTTTGCACGGAATCACCTTCCCGCGCACTTTGGCTTGAGCGCACTGGTAGCGTCCGGAAACATCCACAGTCTGCGCTTTGCTTTGCGGTGTAAGGAAAAGTACGAGGCCTGCAGTCGCGATGCCGCGCGCCAGCGTCAAGCCCACCCGAGCGTACCCCATTGGAATCTCCACTTCCAGGTCGCATAGCTGCGGGCCGCGGTCCCTGGCCATTGGTACAGGTGCAATTCACCAACCAACGAGTCGCAGCACAACACTTTTATTTACAATAACTTACAAACTGACCGTCCGGCCATTAATGCCCTCGGGGGTAGTATTCTTCCCCTCTTATCGTCCCAAAAAGGAACTCTTTTGCACCCCTCAAAACGGGCACCTTCCCAGCTAAACCCGGTCGGAAGCCTCATTCGAACGGCAGTTCCGCAACTGCCTGCCCGTCCTTCCGTGGGTCCGAGGCCCCGTAATTCACGCGCGCCGTGGAATCTCGCATAACCGCCTGCCCGCCCCCCATGCCGCTGGAATAGGAACCCTTGAGGTCGATTTTGTGGCCTTTGTTCGTCAGTTCATTTCGCACGTTTTGCCCGACGCGATTCTCCATCATCACGTCGCACCCGTCGAACGTGCGCTTGGTGAACCTCGGCGCCTCCAGCGCTGCTTGAATATTCATTTTGAAATCCACCAGGTTCGCAACGAACTGCGCATGCGCCTGCGACTGGTTCCATCCGCCCATGATCCCGAACGCCACGCGCACGTCTCCCTTTTGCGCAAACGCCGGAATGATCGTGTGCAACGGCCTCTTTCTCCCCGCCAGCGCATTTGGAGAGTTTGGATCCAAGCTGAAGAGCCCGCCGCGATCGTGCAGCGCAAATCCCGTGCCTGCCGCAACGATGCCCGACCCGAAACCTTCGTAGTTGCTCTGGATGAGCGAAACCATGTTTCCCTCTCGGTCGACGACGCTCAAATACGTCGTATCGTTTCCAACAGGGATTTCCCCTGCACTCGCGTCGCAGTTGGCCTTGTCCGCGTCAATTAATTTGGCTCTTTGCGCCGCCCATTCTTTCGAAAGCAGCGTCGCCACCGGTAATTTTTGTTTCCTCGGATCGCCGATGTATTTCGCGAGATCCGCGTACGCCAGTTTCTTTGCCTCTATCATCGCATGCAGCGCTTTCGTTGAGCCGAATCCCCAATCCTTCTGCCCCAGCGGAAACGTCTCCATAATATTCAGCATTTCTAGCGCGGCGAGTCCTTGGACGTTGGGCGGCAGCTCGTAGATCGTCCACTCGCGGTACGTCGTCGAGATGGGCTCCACGAATCCGCTGGAAAATTCTCCTAGGTCCTGCGCGGTCATCGGCCCATTGTGCCGCCTCATCGATTCCAGAATCTTCGTGGCAATCTCGCCTTTGTAAAACGCATCTCTGCCATGCTGTGCAATCTGCTCGAGCGACCACGCCAGATCTGGATTGCGGAACACTTCGCCCACTTTCGGCGCCCGGTCTCCCGGAAGATAAGTCTTCGTTGCCGCTTCATCGGTCCGCAGGTAATCCACTTCTCCCGCCCAGTACGCAGCCGTCCATTCGGGAACCGGGAATCCGTCCTGCGCCGTTCGAATCGCCGCCGCCAGATCCTCCGCCAGCTTTTTCCTTCCAAACTTGTCCGCAAGTTTCTGCCAGCCATCCACTGCTCCTGGCACCGTAATCGCGTTCACTCCCTGCTGCGGCATGCTTCGAATTCCCTGCGTCCGCAAATATTCGATCGTCAATGCCTTGGGCGCCCATCCGCTCGCATTTATCCCGTACAACTTGTCCGCCTTCGCGTCATACACAATCGCGAACAAGTCTCCGCCGATGCCGTTCATCATTGGCTCCACGACTCCCATCATCGCGTTCGTCGCAATCGCCGCATCCACGGCATTCCCGCCGCGTTCAAGAATGCCCACACCTGCCTGCGCCGCCAGTGGCGACTCCGCAGCGACAATCCCATTCCGCGAAATCACCATCGACCGCCCTTGCGAACGGTCCTGCGCATCAACATTTTGTCCGGCCGTCAAAATCGCGATGGAGAGATACAGGACTACGCGCAACATGGACAAGGTTTTCATCGTTTGTAATCGCGTTTATTGGATTTTCTGATCCTTTGAACTTCTTTGTCGTTCGCGGTCAAATGGCTAACTACGCGCCTTCGGGCTTTGATCGAAAGACTCTCGTAAAAGAAAACAATCTTTTCTGTCGTCTCTTTCTCCATGGCGGACGGACTATTCTTGCGGTGTGCCAGACGCTTATGCGAAGGCAGATAGCTCTGGCTGAATATTCCTCCGCAAACGTCGCATTTGACAGTCGCTATTGGTGCCCCACACCCGCCCATGATAATTGCAAAACGCTTATCGCAGAAGCGAATCCTTGTCTTAACGGGGTTTTGGCATTCTAGGAACGCACCACGCTCACATTGGGAGTTGCATAGAAAATTGAGCCAATTTCTACAGTGTCGAAGTGCTGCGCGTAGTAGCTGAGGTAGTCGGCGGGTCGCAAACCCTTCGGATAGAACGATCCCCACCACCGTGTGGCTGTGAACGACGAGGTCCCGAGAATAATCGGCGAGTGGTTCACGCTGGAGAGTATAGCGAACGCCTGTCGTACACCGCTCGGTCCGATGGTAACTTCGGAGTTGCCGACCACGCGTCCGGAACCTTCGGAAGAGATGGAGTGACATCTAGCTCTTGCGATACGATTGCTTCCACGTGCTCCTTGGCGCAAAGACAGGAGACAGTATGGGGACGCTGATTCAGGATTTGCGCTACGTTCTGCGCATACTTCGTAAGTCCCCTGGTTTCACCGCCGTAGCCGTCCTTACCCTCGCTCTCGGGATCGGGGCGACCACCGCGATTTTCACGCTGGTACAGCAGGTGATGCTGCGGTCGCTGCCGGTCGCGCAGCCCGAGCAGCTCTGGCGCATCGGCGATGCTGTCCGCTGCTGCCACGCGTATGGGTACACGCAGGGAGACTGGAGTTTCTTCTCGTGGGAAACCTACAAGCTCTTCCGCGCCAATACCTCAGCGTTCGAGGATCTGGCGGCCTTCCAGGTCGGTAACGCCGGGTTGGGCGTGCGGCGCGCCAGTGCGGGGGCACCAGCCGAGGCGTTCAACGGCGAGTTCGTCTCCGGAAATTTCTTCAGGACGTTTGGCATTTCCGCATGGCGTGGGCGTCTGTTCGCCGATGCCGACGACCAGGATGGTGCGCCACCGGTCGCGGTGATGAGTTTTCACACCTGGCAGGGAAGGTACGGATCCGATCCGTTGGTGGTCGGAGCGACATACCAAATCAACGGCAATCCGTTCACGATGATCGGTATCGCCCCGCCGAGCTTCTTCGGGGCGAAGGTCGACGGCGGCGATATGCCTGATTTCTGGCTGCCGTTGACGACGGAACCCCTGGTCAACGGCCCAACCGCGCGGCTCAAGAATATCGGCGAGGCTTGGCTCAATCTGATCGGGCGGGTTCGTCCCGGCACGAATCCGAAAACCATGGAGGCGCAGCTCCAGGTAGAGCTGCACCAATGGCTGGCGATCCACGTGGCGGATATGTTCCCGCAGGAAAAGGCCGTCTGGGAAAAGCAGACCCTGCATCTGGCGCCGGGCGGCGGGGGCATTTCCCTAATGCGCGAGGAATACGAGGACGGTTTGCGGCTGTTGCTCGTGGCCGCTGTCTGTGTCCTGCTGGTGGCCTGCGCCAACATCGGCAATCTACTGCTGGCGCGCGGTCTGAAGGACCGGCCCCAGACGGCAATCCGTGCCGCTCTCGGCGCATCGCGCGCACGGCTCGTGCGCAAGGCGCTGGCTGAGAGCCTCACCCTGAGCGCGTTCGGCGCCGTCGCGGGCATCGCCGTGGCGTATGCGGGCGCCAGACTGATCCTCCACCTTGCTTTCACCGCACCGGACACCTGGGTCCCCGTAGACGCAGCGCCGTCGGTGCCGGTGCTGCTCTTCGCGCTGGGCATTTCGATGATCACCGGAGCCGTCTTCGGCATTGCACCTGCATGGATGACTTCGCACGCCGAGCCAATCGAAGTGTTGCGCGGAGCGAACCGTTCCGTGGAAGGCAATCGCCAGTGGGTCCAAAAGACGCTGGTGATCGTGCAGACGGCCGTATCGCTCGTACTGCTGAGCGCCGCCGCGATGCTCGGCCAAAGCCTGCGCAATCTGGAGCACCAGAACTTCGGATTCGATACCAGCGGCCGGTATCTGGTCTCGCTCAACGCGAAGCCTTCCAACTATAATCAGGAGCAACTACTCCCACTCTTCCGCGAAATCGGGGAGCGCCTACGCACCATCCCCGGCGTTCGTATGGTCAGCCCCGCACTGTACGCACCTATGACCGGCTCATATTGGGATCATGACATCCGGGTTGAGGGTAAACCCGAGCCTGGCCCGAAGGACAATGTCTCATCGGCGTGGACCCGGGTAACGCCGGGATTTTTTGAAACCCTCGGGGACAGAATCGTGATGGGACGAACGATCATCGACGACGACAACACTAATACGAGGCCTGTGGCGGTGATTAACGAGGCGTTTGCGAAGAGGTTCTTCGGCAAGGAAAACCCCATCGGGCAGCACTTCGGGCCCGTTCCGCGGAAAAACGCGGGAATGTACGAGATCGTCGGCGTCGCCTCCGACATGCGCTACTTTCCGTCGAGCGTGTGGGAACCTGAGCCACCCATGTATTTCCTCCCGGAGGCGCAAACCACACACTTCTCTGAGGCAGACTCGGAAAGCCGCGAAATCTGGTCGCATTACCTGTACAACATCGTAATTTGGGCTCCGGGGAATCCGCCAGACATGCAGGCGCAGGTGAAGAAGGCGCTGACGGATGTCGATGCGAACCTGGTGATATACGGCGTTCGGCCATATTCCGCAGTCATTCACGGCGATTTTGCCCAGCAGAACATGATCGCCAGCCTGACCTGGCTCTTTGGAGCCGTCGGACTTTTGCTGGCCGCCGTGGGCCTCTACGGCGTCACTGCCTATGGCGTGCAGCAGCGGACGAACGAGATCGGCGTGCGCATGGCGCTGGGCGCTGACAGAAGTTCGGTAGTGGCCATCGTGCTGCGCGGAGCCTTCGGGCAGGTGGCCATAGGGCTGGCCCTGGGCATTCCGGCAGCGATCGGCGCAGGCCATCTGATCACCAGTCAGCTTTTCGGGGTAAGGCCTTGGGATCCGTTGATGCTGTCAGGAGCCACGCTGCTGCTTGGGCTGGCCGCGCTGATAGCTGCAGTTATTCCCGCGCGGCGAGCGACGCGTGTGGATCCCATGGTCGCGCTGCGATACGAATGATCCTTCGGAGACGACGCGCAACTCTTCCTCGGAAGAACCTTGCACAAATACCTGTGGGACCCTTACGGAATTCCTATCGGATCACGGGCTAACTGGAAGCTATTCAAGCCTCGCCGACGTGATCTTTGACCACGCTTCGAGGATTCTTGTCCTCCCGCAGTCCGACAAACTTCGAATGTCGTAACCTATTTGAATCGGTCCATTCTAGGAACTCAAATCTGCGCGACGGCTTCTGGCCTCAACCAAACTGCCTTCTTCATTTTCTCAGCGTTGAGTTCTTCACCAAATCGTGATCGCCTCGCCTCCGGCAAATTCATGAACGGGCAGGTGGGCGCCGCGAGATGTTTAGTTTCGAAAAGACTTGTCGCCGGGACTTCGGGACAAATCCGTTCCGAGTTCTTCCCACATACATCAGCTTCCCTCCGTCATAAGTAACCGACGATCAGTGAGTCAAATCCGTGTGGTCCGGGAAAATACCCGCCGATTACGAACTCTTGGCCACAATTCACGCGATACTTGATCCAGGCGCCACTTCGCTTTCCCGGTTGGTAGTGGCTGCCCTTTTGTTTCCCGATGATTCCTTCAAGCCCTTGCTCGCGGACCGCAGCTAGTAGCTCCTTTGGCGCTGTGTCAACGTAGTCCGCAGCCCTAATTCCCTCTTAATTCGCTTCAACGACCCGCATGTGGTTGGCATTTCCCCGCCAACGCCCTAGAATTCAGGAGACGTGGGTCGGCGTTCCCGCTAAGCTCATCTGCTGATCCATTGTTTGCCAGGTTGCGGAGACTACCCACTTGTCTGAACAGCGCCCCGCCATGCAGAACGCAACGCCGGTTGCTCCGCGCGATCCGCGCCTCAACGCGCAGATCGACGCCATCCTTGCCGCCCGCCATTCCGATCCTTTTGCGCTACTCGGCCCGCATCCCGTCGACGGCAACTGGACGGTGCGCTTTTTTCTGCCTTGGGCCGCCGAAGCATCCATCTCCCTGAAACCTCCTGCCGTCGAAGGCGGTACTCTCGCTCCGGCCAAAGTCACCGACGCCGTCAAACTTCGCCCCGAAGGCTTCTTCGAAGTCACTTGGCCCTCGAACCAATCCTCTCCATCCTCCCCGGGCAGCTACAAGATTCAGGGACGGACACACTTCGGCGATTCCTTCGAAATCTTCGATCCGTATGCTTTTCCCGTTGTCCTTAGCGAATTTGATCTCTACCTCATGGGTGAGGGCCGCCACTACGACACTTACGAGAAACTCGGGGCCCACGTCATAACCCTCGAAGGCGTTCGCGGCGTTCACTTCGCGGTTTGGGCTCCCAGCGCTCAGCGTGTCAGTGTCGTGGGCGACTTCAATGGCTGGGACGGCCGCGTTCATCCTATGCGCGCTCGTGGATCCTCCGGCATCTGGGAAATCTTTGTCCCGGAGCAAAATGAAGGCGCGATCTACAAATATGAAATTGTCGGCCCCAGCGGGAACATTCTTCCTCTTAAAGCTGATCCATACGCCTTCCGCTCGGAGCTGCGCCCCAACACCGGTTCCGTTGTCGCGCGTATCGATCACCACAAATGGCAGGACTCCGATTGGATCTCCCACCGCGCGCAGAAAAACTGGTTCGAGTCGCCTATCTCCATCTACGAAGTCCATCTCGGTTCCTGGCGACGCATCCCCGAAGACCACGATCGCTGGCTCACCTACCGCGAGTTAGGCGACCAGCTCATCCCCTACGTCAAGGATCTTGGCTACACGCACATCGAATTGCTTCCCATCATGGAGCATCCCTACGACGGCTCCTGGGGTTACCAGACGCTTGGCTACTACGCCGCCACCAGCCGCTTCGGCACTCCCGCCGAATTCATGGAATTTGTCGATCGCTGCCACCAGGCCGGTGTCGGCGTCATTCTGGACTGGACCCCCGCGCATTTTCCCCGCGACACCCACGGCCTCGCCCAATTCGATGGCACGCATCTCTACGAACACTCGGACCCGCGCCAGGGGGCGCATCCCGACTGGGGCACGCTTGTCTACAATTACGGCCGCAACGAGGTCCAGAACTATCTCATCTCCAACGCCCTCTTTTGGCTGGACAAGTACCACATCGATGGGCTCCGCGTGGACGCTGTCGCCTCCATGCTCTATCTTGACTATTCCCGCAAGCCCGGCGAGTGGGTTCCCAACCAATTTGGCGGCCGTGAAAATCTCCAGGCCATCGACTTCATCAAGCGCATGAACGAAGTCGCCCACGGAAAATTCCCCGGCATCCTCACCATCGCCGAAGAGTCCACTTCCTGGCCTGCCGTCTCCCGTCCCACCTATCTCGGCGGCCTCGGCTTCAGCTTCAAGTGGAATATGGGCTGGATGAACGACACGCTAAAATATTTCTCCCACGATCCTGTCCATCGCAAATACGAACACAACAAACTCACTTTCTCGCTCCTTTATGCTTTCACCGAAAATTTCTTGCTCCCCTTTTCCCACGACGAAGTCGTCCACGGCAAAAACTCTCTTCTCCACAAAATGCCCGGCGACATGTGGCAACAGTTCGCCAATATCCGTCTGCTCTACGCCTATCAGTGTGCTCATCCGGGCAAGAAACTTCTCTTCATGGGCCAGGAGCTCGCCCAGCCTAACGAATGGAGCGAGGCTCACAGCCTCGACTGGCATCTCCTCCAGCACGATTCCCACCGCGGCATCCAGCGCCTCGTCGGCGATCTCAACCGTCTTTACGCGTCCGAGCCCGCCCTCCACCAGGTCGAATTAGATTGGCACGGTTTCGAATGGATTGACGCCAACGACGCCGACAACAGCGTTCTTTCTTTCATCCGCCGCGGCAAAAATCCCGAAGACCTCTTCGTCGTTATCATCAACGCCACGCCCGTCGTGCGCGAAGGCTACCGCCTCGGCGTTCCGCAATCCGGCTTCTACCGCGAAATCATGAATACCGACGCCGCCCACTACGGCGGCTCCAACGTCGGCAACATGGGCGGCCAGCAAGCCTCCGACCACTCCGCCCAGGGCCGCCCCTACTCCCTTGTGCTTACGCTTCCGCCCCTCGCGGCTATTTACCTGAAGTGGCTTCCTGAACAGTCGTAATGTCTTGTGACCTCTCGCGCTGCACTTGCATCCAGAACCGAGTTGGCGCACATTACGATTGTTTGCTGTTCCCTTACGCTGCGTTCGGTTTGTTTCTTGCGCACAATGCGCCCGCGATTTCATGGAGGTGGCCATGACTTCCTTTTTCTTAAACGGAAAGGCTGTAATCGTCGATGACGATCCCTCGACTCCTCTGCTCTGGGTAATCCGTGACTCCTTAGGATTGACGGGCACAAAATTCGGCTGCGGCATGGCGCTGTGCGGAGCCTGCACCGTCCATCTGGAAGGCGCCGCCATCCGTTCCTGCGTGGCGCCGCTCTCCCGCGCGTCGGGCAAACACGTCACGACGATCGAAGGGCTTTCCCCGGACCTTTCCCATCCACTCCAGCGCGCTTGGATCGAAGTCGATGTCCCCCAGTGCGGCTATTGCCAGTCGGGACAAATCATGAGCGCCGCCGTGCTACTGAAGGAGAATCCAAAGCCCACCGATAAAGACATTGACGAAGCCATGTCCGGCAATATCTGCCGATGTGGCACCTATTCCCGCATTCGACGCGCAATCCATCGCGCATCGCAACTCGCCATCGAAAGGAGGCCTTCATGAACCATCTCGATGATCCTTACAAATCCTCCGGACCACTTTTGACGCCAGACTCTTCTTCTCCGCTCCCAGCGGAGACATTGCGAGTCCCCCGCCGCGATTTTCTGAAGACGTCGGCCGCCATCGGCGGCGGCTTGTGTTTCGCGGCCTATGTGCCGGAGCTCGCCGCTCGCACGTTGGAAAACTCGTCCGCAAACGACCCTAGCTTCGCCCCCAATGCGTTCGTCCGCATCGCTCCCGACGGCTCGGTCACGATCATCGTCAATCACTCTGAAATGGGGCAGGGCATCTACACCAGCCTGCCCATGTTGCTCAACGAAGAACTGGAAGCCGAGTGGTCGAAAATCAGAGTCGAGGCTGCGCCCGTTGATGCTGCTTACAACCACACCGTCTTTGGCCTTCAAATGACAGGCGGCAGCACCACCACGCCCTCTGAGTGGGAGCGCTTTCGCAAGATGGGCGCGATGGCGCGCCTTATGCTCGTCGATGCTGCCGCGCAGAAGTGGGGCGTCCCGGCTTCGCAGTGTCACGTCGAAAAAGGCACCGTCATTCACGGTGCATCGGGCCGCAAGGCAAGCTACGGTTCTCTTGTCGCCGTCGCTTCGCAATTGAAACCAGCCGCGGAGATACCACTCAAAGATCCAAAGCAATTCACTTTGATCGGAAAACCGACTCGACGCCTCGACACGCCCTCAAAAATCAACGGCACCGCCCAGTTCGGTCTCGATGTCAACGTCCCAGGCATGCTCTTTGCTCTGGTAGCACGTCCGCCGGTCTTTGGCGGTAAGCTTGGGAATTTCGACGCCTCCGAAGCCCTCAAGATCAAGGGTGTCCGCGCCGTTGAGCAAGTTCCCTCGGGAGTGGCTGTCATCGCGGACCGTTTCTGGTCCGCCAAACTTGCCCGCGATAAACTCAAGATTTCCTGGGATGAAGGCGATAACGCAAAACTCTCGACCCCTCAAATGCTCGCCGATTTTTCCAAACAATCCGCCTCACCGGGAACCGTCGCGAGGAAAACCGGCGATGCGGCGGCCGCTTTGGCAGCCGCTGCGAAAACCATCACCGCCGAGTACGATGTTCCTTACCTCGCTCACGCGATGATGGAGCCGCTAAATTGTGTGGTCGACCTCCGCACTGATAGCTGCGAAATCTGGACGGGCACCCAGTTCGAAACTATTGACCGCGCCAACGCCGCGCAGGTTGCCGGCCTGCCCCCGGAAAAAGTTCAAATTCATACCACGCTACTTGGCGGCGGTTTCGGCAGACGCGCCAATCCCACCTCCGACTTTGTCGTCGAAGCAGTGCATGTCGCCAAGATTGCCAAGGCACCGGTAAAAGTTGTTTGGACGCGCGAGGACGACCTTGCCGGCGGCTGGTATCGCCCCATGTGGCACGATCGCTTCGTCGCAGGGCTCGATGCGGCGGGCAATCCCACAGCTTGGACTCATACGATCGTCGGCCAGTCCATCACGCAGGGGACGGCCTTTGCCGCATACACGATCAACAAGGAGGGTGTGGACAGCACCTCCGTTGAAGGTGCAGCCGATATCCTTTATGGAATTCCCAATCTTCAGGTTGACTTGCACTCTGTGAAAATCGGCGTCCCGGTGCAGTGGTGGCGCTCCGTAGGCCACTCGCACACCGGCTTTTCTGTCGAAAGCTTTTTCGACGAAGTCGCTCACGCTGGAGGAAAAGATCCTTACGTACTGCGCCGCAAGCTTCTCGCCAATCAGCCCCGCATGAGTGCCGTCTTGAACTTGGTGGCTGAAAAAGCTGGATGGGGAAAGCCGCTCCCGTCCGGGCGTGGCCGCGGCATCGCCACCCATTTTTCATTTGACAGCTATGTAGCCCAGGTCGTCGAGGCATCTGTGGAGAAGGACGGCACAGTGCGGGCGCATCGCGTCGTATGCGCTGTCGATTGCGGACGTGTCGTCAATCCGGACATCGTCAAAGCGCAAATGGAAGGCGGCATCGTCTTCGGCCTGACTGCCGCCCTCAAAACGGAAATTACTCTCGAAAACGGCCGCGTCCAGCAAAAGAATTTCCATGACTACCAGATGCTACGCATGTTCGAATCCCCGGAGATCGAGGTGCACATCGTTCCGAGCGAAGTAAGTCCTACGGGCGTGGGCGAGCCCAGCGTGCCTCCTGTTGCTCCGGCACTGGCCAACGCTATTTTCGCTGCCACCGGCAAGCGCGTCAGACGACTCCCGATTCGTGCCGCTGATCTCGTCGCGGGAAGCGGGGCCAGGTCATGACCGCAGTAAATTCGAACCGCAATCGTCGCTCTTCTGCATTGCTCTATTCAGTCTGCGGCCTTTCTTTACTTGCGGTCTCCCAGATCGCCATGATTCACGCCGCGCCGCGAGGTCCGAAACCCGACGCCAACGCGTCACGCGAGGCCTTCTTGCAGGTCTACAAAGTCTTCACTTCGCCGCGTTGTCAGAACTGCCATCCGGCGGGTGACTCTCCGTTGCAGGGCGACGACAGCCACGTCCACTTGCAATATGTGAAGCGTGGCAAGTATGGCCACGGTGTTTACGGCATGCGTTGCGACACCTGTCACCAAACCGCCAATCTTCCCGGCGAGCACATGCCTCCGGGAAATCCCAAGTGGTCTCTTCCATCCGCGGACCACAAAATGGTTTTCGTTGGGCGCTCGCCGGCTGAATTCTGCCGCCAACTAAAGGATCCAAAACAAACCGGTGGCCGCTCCCTTCAACAACTGCTGGACCATGTATCGTCCGATGATCTGGTCGGCTGGGCCTGGGATCCCGGTGACGGGCGCACTCCGCCTCCGCTCTCACGTGCCGAAACCGTAGCGCAAATGAAAATCTGGGTCGAAGGCGGGGGCACCTGCCCTCAATAATCAACCGTCTTCTGCGGCTCGAAGGCGGGCGAGAATCCGACGAGTCCACATATGACCGACCAAACTCGGAATCCCCCTGAACTCTCGCAGCCCACGCTGAGGTTTCGCGTCCGAGGCTGTCGCTAGTGAATAACAGGCTCATCAATTGGTCCAGCATCGTCTTTGCGATACTGCAAAGCGCGTGCACGGCCGTCATCGCCATCAGCGGCCTGCGCGTTGCCATCGGCCTCAGCGCTCTAGCGGCAGCCGCCGGAATTCACGCACCGGCTCACGGATTTCATCAGGACGCCATCCGCATCCCCATGATGGTTTTGGCCTTCCTGGGAGCAGTCATCAATCTTTATGTAGTTGGAAAAGTGCGCCGTTTACGCAGTAAGCCCGCCGCTCAATGGCGCCAGCAACCTGTGACAAAAACGAAACGCAACTCCGAACGCTTTCAAATCGCTCTCTCCATCCTGACGTTGCTTCTCCTCGCTGCCGAATGGATCACTCATCCGCTGGTCCACCGCGTTCCTTAAACGTGCTCGCCCCGTCTGGACAAAAGCCAAAAGACCGTGCGCAAACTCCATATTCCTTACTGGGCAATTTGAGTTCTCATGTCTTGGGCGAAGTTCTGCAACGCAGCAATATCCTCAGCCGGTGCATTCTTAAGCAGGTCTCGCCGCGCGACAGCCTCCCGGGCAGCATATTCTGCGGTCCACTGCTTTAGGAACACGCCTTCCCTCAGATATCTCAGGCGCTGAAGGGTGGCGTCAGAAGCGCCTGCGTACTTGTCCACTTGCTCCAGGAAGAAATCGATCAACGGAGCGGGAATCTCGAAGGAGTCGGGAACATCGCGGCGCGTATATTCGTAAATCGTCTTCTGATGCCAGGGATTGAATTTTTTGGTGTCAAATCGATCATTCTCATCCAGGAAGATTTGCGAAGTGGGTACAACCACACGGATAATTGGAGCCGCCGCTGGATGCACTGTCCACACTGCTACGGTATGATTGGCAGCCGGCCAGAACAACCCAACACCCTTCACGCCTGCGCGCTCTACCAGGAATGCATAAAGAGCCGACAACTCATCGCACTCTGCCGTGGCCGTCGGCACCAACGGCGAAGGCTTAGTGGCGCTCTTCCATTGCTGCCAAATCCGTTCTGAATTGGGAGGCTGGTCCGTAATGTCCCAATGAAGATTCCAATAACCGGCATCCCTCGTTGCCTCGAATAACAGACGCACGACGACGTAGTCAGAGTAACGAACGCTCCTCTCAGGCAGATTGTGACTGGATGTAAATGATTGAAAACCAGAGCGCATACCGCTTGTCGTTTCGAGCGTCTTGGCCTTTTCCTGAATTCGTCTTACAAACTGATTGAAAGTTGTACGACTTGGAGAAGGGGTTTGAGCTGATTCTGTGCTCTGTGCGCGCAGGCCATAAATCGGGGCTAATCCAACAACCATGCCAAACAGGAATGTTCTGAGGTGTTTTGTAGGAGGATATTCCATTTCGTAGGCGATCAGTCTTATTGAAGAGGCTACGAATGAAAGCAACAACTAGAGCGGTTCATTTGTCATCTGAATTCTTTTCGGAGCTCTCCAACTCTTTTGCCAGCCGCTCGTGCAGACGCTCGCTGTATCCTACAGGCAATTCAAACGTCCGGTCATCCGCCGTCAAGATCAGAATGTTCCGCGTTGAATCCAGTATCGCCGAGCAGATTTCGCAGTGTTCCAAGTGGCGTTCGATGTCCTCGCGCAGCTTCGCATCGACGCTTCCATCGATGTACTCCGAGATGTGTCCCCACACGTGTTTGCACTCGAGTTTCATAGCGCTCTCCCGAAGAACCCTCTGCGCGCCGGTGCCGTCGTTTTCAGGTAGGGAACCAGGCGCTTCTGCAGCATGATCCGCGCGCGGTGCAGCCGCACTTTTACTGCTCCCGCCGTAATTCCCAGCGCCTGCGCGGTTTCCTCGATGTTCAGTTCTTCCAGGTCTCTCAAAGTAAAAACCTGCCGGTAAATGCCGGGCAGTTCTGCCACCGCAACTCGCAGCGCCTCGCGAAGTTCCTTTCGCTCCAGCGCCTCCAGCGGAATCTCCCGCCAGTCCGTCAGCGGCGCGGGCGTGTAATCGCCTTCATGACTTTCTTCCTTTTCTTCAATAGAATCCTCCACCGCCCCCTTAGTTTTCCTCAACCGTTTCCGCCCTTCGTTGATGGCAATCGTCGTCAGCCAGGTGCTGAACTTCGCGTCGCCTCGAAACGAAGCCAAATGCCGGTACGCGCTAATCACCGCCTCCTGCGCGCCATCCTCCGCCTCCGTCTCATTTCGCAGGATCGAGAACAACGTCAGATATACCATCCGCTCGTACGGCCGGATCAACTCATGAAATAGTTCTTTCTCACCCGTCAAAATCCGCGCGATCAGCCCTGCTTCCGTAGTTCCCGTCTTTTGCATAGACAAAAAACTTTTCTCGCCCCCTTCAGACCTGCGATGAACGCAGTCGAACCGAGGCGGGTCTTTGCCCTTCGCGCATGTGCTAAAACTTCTCCAGCCTCGCCACTCCAAAAATCGCGTTAAACCGCTCACAGTAAATTACAACTGCTTGATACTGATTCAAGTCCGTAGCTGCTGGCAAATCATAGTTCTGGTCGCCTTGATTCCCCTTCAGCGTGCCCAGTTCCACATGCTCCAGCCCGCCTTTTACAATCTCCTGCTGCAGAGCCTTGTCGTCCGCACGCACCAGCACAACGTGCACGTCCGGCCCATTCGAAGTCTTGAAATCCGTGAGCCGCAAATATTGCATTCCATCCGGTGATTTATAGATCGTCGCACGTCCACTCGTCGGGTGCGCTTTTCCTTCCAGCTTTCCCGTATACAATGCCTCTGGCTCCGAACTCAAGGACGCAGGCGCCGCTTCGTTCACCCTCTGGTTGATAAAGAGTTTCTCCGGCCGGAACGCCCACCACGCGCCCACCAGAACCGGAATCCCGATCAAACCGAGAATCATTTTCTTGCCCGACAACCACGAACCGCTATTCGTATTCATCGTTTTCTCCCGAGAAAAAATCGGGCAGGCAATCCTGCCCGATTCGATTCCTTAGAACTTCTCCAGCGGCGCTGCTCCAAAGTTCGCGTTGAACCGCTCGCAGTACACCGAAACCGTGCGGAATTTTGTCAGGTCCGTCCCGGCCGGGATTTCATAATTCTGGTCGCCTTCATTCCCCTTGAGCTTGCCTAGCTCGACCTTATCCGTGTTGTCTTTCAGGAAGTTGGCATCATCCGTCGCATCCTTTGTGGCCACCAGGATCACGTGTACGTCGGGCCCATTCGAAGTCTTGAAGTTGGTCAGCCGCAGAACCAGTTTCCCGTCCGCCTCTTGATACACCGTAGCGCGTCCCGAGGTTGCATGCACTTTCCCGTGGAACTTCCCTGTGAACAAAGTCTTCGCCATGCCCTCGTCCATCATCTTGTCGTCCTGCATCTTTTCGTGTTTCACGTCATCCTGCTTTATGGCCTCCGGCTTCATTTTGTCTTGCGCGTGCGCCGCCACTTGGACCAGCAACGTCCCCATCAGCGCCGCAAATGCCAGGCATTCCTTGATCGTGCGAATCATTCGAATCTCTCCTATGCGTTAAGTTCTCGGGCATGGCCCCTTGGCCCTTGTCCCGTACGCCTCATACGAGTCACCCTCCCGCCAAAAGTTACAGCCCACCGGCCAAAGGCGCCGCATCGACCGGCTGGCACGCAGGCGGGTAACTTTTCGACGAACGGCCTCTTTCTCCCGCCGCTTTCCCTGTTTGGAACAGTTATGATGTATCTCTGCGGGGTCTGATATGCCTAGGAATTTTGCCATCCGGCTCAGGTGCCCTCATGGGGACAGCGATTCCTGGGTTACGCTTTTCAGTCGCGAGGAATCCCTAGAACAAATCCTTCAGCAATCGTGGGAATTCAAGTGCCGCGATCACGGCCCCCAAGAAGGTATTCCTCAAGAAGCAATGGAGGTAGCCCCGCTCGACGATCCTCAACCCTCACCAGCGGCCCAAACATCTTTTGCCGTTCCCTTTCCGGCTACCCCCGAAAAGAAAACGCCTCGTTCTAGCGAACGCATCCCCATGCGCGTGCCTGTTGTGATTTACGGTTATGCTGGTAAAAGCGGCGCCTTCCACGAAGACACCGAGACACTCATCGTCAATTCCAGTGGCGCCCTCGTCACCCTGAAAGCCAAACTCGCTCTGGGCGATACCGTTTTTCTGATTCATAGGAGCGGCCGTAAGGAGTTGGAAGTTCGCGTTGTTTATCTCGATGCCTACTCCGATCGCGAAACTCGTGTTGGTCTGGCTTTCAAAGAACCTGTCCCCGGCTTTTGGAAAAGAACCCGCAAGAAGCCTCGCGTTCCCAAGACTTTCCGCGTCATTGTCAAAGGCACGGACTCCAAGGGCCATCCGTTTGCTCAGAGTGCTTACACCGTTGATCTCAGCGAGGACGGCGCGCGTCTCGACGGTATCGGCTTCCTGACCTCTCCCGGCCAGACCATTGAAGTACGCCGCCTGTGGCACAAAGCGCGTTTCCGCGTCGTCTGGGTTGGCCACGTCGGCACGACCGAATCTAATCAGGCCGGAGTGGTCCTGGAATCTGAAAAAAATATCTGGCGCGTCGAACTCCCCAAAACTGCCGCCACATCGTCCGCCCAAGACCCCACGCCACCGAAAAAATAAATTTTCTCCCTCCTCCGGCTCTTTTTCGGTAGAATTTGCCCGTCCACCATGTCCAGACTGTCGCGCCGCAATGTGCTTAAGACCGTTCTCTCAGGAGCCACCGTTGCTTCTCTCCCATCTGTCTCCTGGCCACAGGAAGGTGCTCCGGTTAGGCGCAAAGGCAATATCCGCCAGTCCGTTTCCCGCTGGTGTTACCAGAAGATTCCGCTCGACAAGCTCTGTGCCTACGCCGTCGAGATCGGGCTCAAAGGCGTCGACCTGCTGAACCCCGACGAGTACCAGGTTCCCGCGCGTTACGGCCTGGTCTGCAGCATGGGCTATGCTCAAGGAGGCGAAATCGGCAGCGCCATGAACCGCGTCGAAAACCACGCCAGAATTGAAGAGGGTTTTCGCAAGTACATCCCGCTCGCCGCCAAAGCTGGCGTTCCCAACGTCATCACTTTTTCCGGCAACCGCGCTGGCATGTCCGACGAAGAGGGCGCCAAAAACACCATCGCTGGCCTCAATCGCGTGAAGAAAATCGCCGAGGACCACGGCGTCACGATCTGTCTTGAGCTTCTTAACAGCAAAGTCGACCACCACGACTACATGTGCGACCGCACCTCCTGGGGCGTGCAGGTCGTTCAGGCCGTAAATTCGCCGCGCGTCAAGCTGCTCTTTGACATCTATCACATGCAAATCATGGAAGGCGATCTTGTCCGCACCATCCAGAAAAACATCGATTGGATCGGCCACTTCCACACCGGCGGAGTTCCCGGCCGCCACGAGCTCGATGGGACCCAGGAAGTCCAGTGGGACGGAGTCATGCGCGGCATCGCCGCAACGAATTTCCGTGGCTATGTGGCCCACGAATTCGTCCCCGCGCGCGACCCGCTCACTTCTCTCCGCCAGGCCGCCGACCTCTGCGACGTCTAACTCGCTCCTGGTCTGCTCGTCTCTTGCTTCCGTGGCGCAGGCCAACGAAACGTTTATGCGCTTCGTTACACTATCCTTCCAGCAGCAGTAGTCTGTTTGATCAACACAGTTCTCGAATAGATGGGCATCATGAAACGCGGTGGTATCGCACTAGCGGTCTTGCTCGCCATTAGCGGTGTGCTCCGCATCGCTGGTCCCGGTTCTTCCTCCGGCTCACAAACCACCGGCCCAGGACGCGGCACAACCAGCATGCCCGCCTCCGCTCGGGCCCCGCAGAGCACTTACCAACGGAAGCTGTACAGCACCATCCAGGACTTCTTCGGCGATTGGCCCGGCGCCTCCACTTCTGCACCCGGCCCGAATCTGCATATTGCTGTGCCCGAATGCGCGCGGAGCGAGATCGAGTTTGTCGTCGCCATTCTTCCCGATCCCGTGCACACGCGCCTGGGTCTCTTCTTCGATCGCAACGTCGAAGCTCTCCAACAGGCGGCGCAAAAGCAGCACTATGCTTTCGATCGCGCCATTCTCCCCTGGGACCGCAATCCTCATTCCGACGCCAGCGATCCAAAGGCCCGCCAGGAAGCCGATGCCGAGCAGGATGCCCGCGAATCCTTTCCCGGCCTCCTGATTTATCGCGATGGCTTCGACCCCTCGGGCAAAGCCATGCAAGTAAAAGGCTCACCGGCGTCGAACACAGCCGGCTGCTATTTGCATCACAAGCCCCTGTTCGTCTTCATCGTCGGCGAAACGCCGACCGGCGGCGTGCGCAAGAGGCAGTTTCGCAACACGCTGCAAATTCTCCGCGAAATTCGCGGCCCCCAAGCTGCCGCGTCCGGCGTGCAGAATCATTCTCTCCTGCGCATTCTTGGCCCTTCTTTCTCCGGCTCGCTCGATTCCCTGGCTAGCATGCTTCAGGAAGACGCCAACAGGCTTTCGCAGCAGGCGCCGTTCGCCGCCGTCTTCATTTACAGCGGCACGGTCACCGGCCGCAGCGCAATGGATCGTTTCAATACCGAAATCGCTCCGCAAGGTCACTTCGCTTCGTTTCTCGAAAACGACGACTACAGCCTCGCGCAATTTATTCTCTTCGCGCGCACCGAAGGCTTTGAACCCGATGAAATCGCCGTCCTTTCCGAGGACGGAACCGAATACGGCACTCCGCGCGGAGGCGATGAGTCCGAACCCGCGGATTCAGGCGTAATCCGCCTCCACTTTCCGAGAGAGATTTCCTACTTTCGTTCCGCCTATCAGAAGGAAATTGCTGCGCAACAGCAGCAGGCTTCTTCCTCTGCGCAGGCACCCGCTCGCTCCACACTTCCCCTCGATCTCAACGAATCCGGAAATGACGACGACTCCGTCCCTCCCTACAACGTCGTGCTGACAACGCTCTCGCAGGAATCGGTTCTGCTCGGCGTCATCAGCGAATTGCAAAAGCATCACATCAAGTTCACTGTTCTGCTCGCCTCCAATCCGTCCGACCAATTGTTTCTCGCGCGATACCTGCGAGCCGGCTATCCTCAAGGCCGCGTTGTGGTCACTGCTCCGGACCTGCTGCTCTGCCGCGAAGACGACACCCTCCTCCACGGTGTCCTCGGGCTGAACACCTATGCGCTCCTTCCCGGTCTCGATGACACGCTCGGCCACTATGGAGAGCCTTCCAGCACTTCCCAAACGGGCCCGCACGAAGACCGGCTCTTCGTCAGCAGTCTCAGTGTCGGTGAATTCAACGCCATGGTCGGTCTTTTGGCGCTTACTCAGCCCATGCCGGGCACAACAGAGGAAAAATCGGCCGAGACGCAATCTCTTCTCAATCGCGGCTTTGTTCCGGTGGCTCCCTACGCGGAATACGCGCCGCCTGCCGTCCAATATGAAGCCCCCGCGGACGCCGCAAAGGAAATTCCACACCGACCGCTTCTCTGGCTCACCATTCTCGGTCGCGACGGCTATTGGCCCATCGTCGCTCTTTCCCGAGACGCGCTGGTATCGACCGACGGATTCGAACCGGTCGTTTCGCTTCCCCCCAAGAAAGACACTCCTAACATCCCAACCACCCTGCATGAATCACTGGGCCAGCTTCTGCCTCACAAACAGCTCCCGGCGCCCAAACCGCTGGAAGCACTGGCTCAATCGCAACCGCACGGCGATCATTCCGCCGACACTCCGCCTGCTTGGAACCTCGCCCTTTGCATCTGCCTGCTCATTCTTTCTCTGCACGCCATCCTCAGTTGGAAAGGCTCCGCCCTGGCGGATTCCGAAAGCCGCGCCCAATTTGCCCGCAACAGCAAGGATCGCCGTGCCGCCCTGATCATCGCTATCGGGGCTTTTGCTCTCTCTTTCGCATTCGCGCTCATTCTTCTCACGCGAAGCGTGCGCGTCGCGTGGGATGGCGGCTGGCTATTCACCACGTTCTTGTGGGTGCTCTACGCCGCGTTTGTTGCGGTAACCTTTCGCGATTTAAGCAGTTGGCGCGGCCAACCCATGGTTGCAAACATTTTTCTGGCTTCTGTGGGCGTGATGACTACTCTGCAGTTGGTGTTGTGGACGGCGCCTGAGAATTGGACTCTGGTGTACTGGTCCAACCGGATGATCCATCTCGACAGCGGCCTTTCGCCAGTGCTTCCGGTTCTGCTCCTCCTCGCCGGCGGCTACTGGTGGATGTGGATGAGCTTGCGCGCCGTCGCGCTGGTGGACTTGCGGCGGCCGAGACTGCCGGAGCAGAAAGACCTGGCCGACAAGGCCGCCGATGATGTGACCCGCCCGAAGTCGCCGGACGCTCCGGATTTGACCTCTGTGTCGCATCGCATCGGCGACGAAGAGGCGGAGCAACTGCGCGAAGTCGCCCATCCGTTTTTTGTGAAGTGGGAAGTGATGGTTCCGGTCATCGGCTTGTTTTTGATTGCATTGACGGTGCTCGATTTGAAGCATCCCATTCAGACCATCGAAGGGCGTGTCTATGACTGGGGTTACACCGTGCTGCTTTGCGTGCTGGTGGGTACTTTCCTCGGCTCCCTGCTCAAGCTGGTTCTCTCCTGGCTGAAGTGCCGGCAAATCCTCGCTGGCCTCGATCGCTTGCCGTTGCGCGATGCCTTCGGCCGGATGAAGGACCTTTCCTGGCATTCGTTCTGGAATCCCGGCGGAAGCACGCTGCGCGAGACGTACAAAATCATGTCGCGATCGCTGCAGAGTTTGCAACGTCTCCGGCCGCTCCTCGATGCGAAATCCCAAACGCTTTCGGAGGACGGCCGCAGATACGCCGGCGATCAAATCGACGAAGTCTTCAAAAAGCGGGAGGCCACTCTCGAGAAATATCACGAACTCTTCGTGAAAGAATCGCTGGCGCCAGACGCTGCCAAGAAACCGAAGAACGGCTTTGGTGCTTTCTTGCGCAGGCGCTGGGCGTGGTTCAACAGTTTCTTTGTTGCCGAGCAGAATCGCGGAAGCAAAGAGCAGGCCTTGATGGGCACTGTCGAGGACCTGCAACGGCAAATCGCCAAGGCTGCGGCCACCGTCACGCGTTATGTCCTGGCGCCTTTCTGGACGGAAGAAGAGTCGCCCGTCGTGTCCGAAGGCAAGGATTTGATGGACCGCCTGAAGCTCCCGCCGGTGCGCTCGCTGGCGGAGGAATTCACCGCGCTGGTATACGTCAATTTTTTGGTTAGCGTGCTGTTAAGGCTGCGCGCTTTCGTCCTATGTGCGATCGGCATGTACGTGGGCATCGTGGTGTCCATCAGCGTGTATCCGTTTGAGCCGCATCCGGCCCTGCAGGCACTGATGGTTATTCTGGCGATCGTAGGGGGCGTGGCGGTTGGTTACGTGTACGCGGAGATGCATCGTGAACCCCTCCTCAGCAAGCTGACTTCGACAAACCCCGGCGAACTGGGATGGGACTTCTGGCTGAAGTTAGTCTCGGCGGGCGCGATTCCCATTTTCAGCTTGCTGGCCGGCCAATTCCCCGGACTCAACAAACTGCTATTCTCCTGGCTTGAGCCCGCCCTGAACGCCGTGAAGTAATTTCCGGTTTTTCCCGGTGCGCCGTCATTTGCCTTTCGCCCCACTAGTTTGGCCTCTGTACAATTTTGAACAGACGGAACCTCTTTTAGCGTTATATCTTTCGCCCGAAAATTAGAGGTATGAACTACGCCCGCGATGGTTGTCATTGTGGCTAGTTCGAAGGACGCCATCGCGGGCATCGATTCACACTTAGTCCCCGAGTACCACTCTCCCCGGCGCCCGCCGGGGAGAGTGGTGTTTAATCCACCCCGGCCTGCCTCATCCGCTCCCGGAAATATTCTTTCCAACTCTCCGGCAACTCTTCCACTCGCAATGCGCGCCGTACCGCGCCGATCTCCGCTTTTCCAAACCTCTTCGTCACATATAAGCGCGTAATCTCCGAAACCGCCACGGCGTTCGCCTCTTGCGCTATCACCTTCATCTCATCGCCCGCGCCCACTTCTCCTTCCCTCAAGACCGCCACGTAGAATCCCGTCCTCCCGCTTGCCAAGAATCGTTTCACCATGTCGTCGGACTCGAATCTCACCCCCAGTTTGTAGCAAGGCAGACGCGGCTGGGTCACCGCCACTTCCGCAGTGCCAACAGAAAATCGGTCGCCCAAATAGACGGACTCTTCATGTAATCCATCCCCGCCATCATCGAGCGTAAAGTTCTCTCCAAACATGCCCATCGGCAGTTCCCGCCCGGGCAACTCTCGCTTCCAGTAGTCGTAGTGCGCCAGCGAGTAGCAGTAAACCGCTTTGTGCTCGCCTCCATGCACGCTCAGGTCCGCCTGACGGTCTCCATCCAGATTCAGCCTGCGCAATGCCACCCGTCCCTTAACCGGCTCCTTGAAGATCCCCGTCGTCACCATTCTCCCGTGCCACTTCACTTCTCGCGGCATGCCAGTGTTCACCGAAACCAGTTTCATCGTCATCCGTGCTTTGCCCAGTGGGACTTTCGCTCCGTAGCTTTGTGCTCTTAGATGTCCGATTTCAAGTTCCGACTCAATACTCTTCCAAGTTCCGTGTCCTGCAAGTCCTTTGCTTGCCGCGCTTACGAAAACTGCCGGGGTGTATAACCAACAATTGTCTTCCTGGGCTAGGCCTCGAAGCAGGATCACGAGTCACCAGTCAATTTCACTTCAGGAAACTTTATTGGGGGCACTCTCGTACCTATGTCCAAGGAACCGGCCCAGCGCCGGCCAGGAGGTGTGCCGTCATGCTTGACCGCTACAAGGTTTTATTCGCCAAGGCCGCTCTCGTCGCTAGTACCGCTCTTTTCCTCTCGCCACTCGGAGCCTTTGCGCAAGCCGCCGCCCCGGCAAGTTCCAGCCAATCCAGTTCTGAAAGGGCAACGACATCCGCATCCAAGGATCGCTGGCTGCACGTCCGCGTTATCAGCTCGGACGCCAAGGGCGAGACCGTCCGCGTCAACGTCCCCCTCGAACTGGCGGAAAAGGTCCTGCCTGCCATCCACCAGGACCGCATCCATGGCGGCAAGGTCAAGATCGACAACGCCCACGTCAATGATGTCGACCTGCGCGCCCTGGTCGACGCCATCCGCACCACCAGGGACGGCGAGTTCGTCACCGTTCAGAGCAACGATTGCGACGTGCGCGTGGCCAAACAAAGCAACCATCTGATCGTGCATATCCTCGACAAAGAGAATTCCAAGAGGTCCGAAGTCGAAGTTAAGGTGCCCATGAAGGTCATTGACGCCCTGTTCTCCGCCGGCAAGGATGAATTGGACCTCGTAGCCGCGCTGCATGCCCTATCGGCGCAGGGCGACACCGAGCTTGTCTCCGTGAAGGACCACGAAAACACCGTGCGGGTCTGGCTCGATTCCAAAAACGTCACTGACTAGGACCGACGGGAGATAAATGTGATGCTACTCGCGAAAGCAGCTCTCACAGTTGGCGGAACATTCGTTCTCGCAGGCGCCTACACCATGCGCGAAGGCGTGATGCGCATCGACGTTGACGAATACCGTACTGGCGGCTCTCACGTTCATATGTGGGTTCCCGCCGCAGCCGTCCCCATGGCCCTGCATTTTGTTCCTGACAAGCACCTGCGGCACGCCTCCGAGCACGTCCGCGAAGCCATGCCGATCCTTCATGCCATCGTCAAAGAACTTAAAAAGTATCCGGATACTGAATTCGTTGAAGTTGACGATTATGATGAGCACGTGCGGGTTCGCACCCAGGGAGGGAGATTGCAGATTGATGTCGACGCGCCGGACCAGAAAGTTCACGTCCTCTGCCCGCTCTCGACCATCGAAGACGTAACCATCCAGCTTGAGCAGCGGGGCCCGGCCGCCTAAAACTCGCGGCGCGAAGGCCACTACGATTTTTTTGAATTAGATTGAAATCGTAAGAATTCTTTTTCGACTCTTGCCAAGGTCTGCCGGAATCTGCGGCCTTAGCCCGCTCCAGCTGAGCCGCTCTTGGCCTCTTGAAAATAAACTTCTTCGAACACCGCGTCCTTCTTCCACCCGGCTCGCTCCAGGATGCCGCGCGCATTTTCAACCATCACGGGATGCCCGCACAGATAAGCCGTCGTCTCCTCCGCCCGCAGCTCCCACCCATAAGCGTATTTTCGTAATAGGTCGTCCACGCGCCCCGTCTCGCCTTTCCAATTCGAATCCTCCCACGGCCGGCTCACCGTGGGAACATACTTGAACCACGGCGCCTCGCTCGAATAGCGTTCCAATTCTTCTCGATAGCCGAATTCCCACGAGCGGCTGGCACCCTGCAGACAGTACAGCTTGTGGTTCCCGGGCATGGGGCTGTCGCCACTCTTCCAGTCTCGATAGAGCGTTCGAACGTAACTCACAAACGGGGCGATGCCCGTTACCGTGGAGACCAGCAGGTGGTTGGTCCTCCCGCTGCGTAAATCCAGAGTGAAGCGTCCCTTGGCGATTTTTCTGCACAGCAGCGTGTCGCCCTTCTTTAGCTTGAATAGATCGGGCGTCAAATCTCCGTGCGGTACCAGCTCCACGAAGAATTCGAGCGAGTCTTCATACGGGGATGAAACGATGGAGTACGCTCTTTCGAGGCGCTTTCCCTCGCGCTCGACTCCGAGGGTCGCGTACTGCCCGGCCCGGAATTCGAACGGTCCGCCAGGGTCGATTCGAACGATCCAGAGATCGGGCGAAAGGTCCCGGCGCTCAAGAATCCGGGCTTGATAGTGCTTGTCCCGAGAAGAAGCCAATTGTTCTTCACCCGTAAGATTCAACATATCAACCAGAAAAACGTACCGGACGGAGCCATCCCTGCTCTGCCCGGAATTTCAATTCCCGCTGCAACCGATGCCAGATGCCCTCTAGCAAGCCTTTCGAGCCAAGGCCGAGGCGGCGAGGCGGCTCGCCGGAGGCGACCAAGATGGACTAGAAACTATCAATTTCGGGGCCGCAGAGCAATCCTCTGTTGGAAACTTAAACGGTGGGGGATGCTGAATCTGGGCTACTCGTAGGCCAGGGCGACGACCGGATCGTAGCTGGCGGCGCGTAGAGCGGGGTAGACTGCTCCGGCGGCCGCGCCGACGAGGGCGAGGACGGCGGCAGCGAATAGCCAGGAGGGAGAGATCAAGATCGGGAGATCAGGTTTTGCTTGTTTCAAGATGGCCTGCGTTAAGAAAGTAAGCCCTATTCCCAAACCGGTTCCCATCAACGTGAGGATGAGAGTCTCACCGAGCAGCATCTGGACCACATCGAGCTTAGAAAAGCCCAGCGCCTTGAGAATCCCGATCTCCCGTGTCCGTTCCATCACCATAGTGTGCATATTCAAGAGGACCACCAGGAAGCTCACGACGATTCCCAGGGCCACCATCGTGCGCGTGAAAGGACGCAACTGCGGCAAGTTCGTCGAATTCATCAACGTGACGTATTCCGACGTGGAGCGAACGTTATTCTCCGGTATCAACTTCAGAATTTGCGCGCGCGTGGCTTCCGTATCTCCTTTGCTTCTTACATAAAACATCGAAACGCGCTTCTCCGCCCCGGCGATTTCCTGCGCCGTCCGGATGGGAATGAAATATCGCGCGCCTTTCCCGTGGCCGACGATTCCGCACACTGTAAACGGATGGTTTAACAGCGTTATCTGCCTTCCCACCTTTAAGTGATGCGTTTGCGCGATGATGTCGTCGGCAATCACTTCATCCGGCCCCTCGAATGGCCGCCCATCGCGAAACAGAAAACCCTTGCTCAGCGCATTGAACCGCTTGTAATCGATTCCATATACCATCACTAAGTGCTTTGGTTCCGTGAGGATGACCGTTGGCGCAACCTCATCCACGCCGCTCAGCGCGGCAATTTTTTCTCCAAGCGACTCCTGCATCCCGACGCTCACGAATGCGAAAAAAATCGAGGAGTTCGGCGGCTGAACCAGGATGTCCGCGCCGACGCCCTCGACGCGCTTTCCCCATTCGGAAATGACTCCCGAAGTGAGACCGACAATCATCAAAACGAGAATCACCTGGATAGCAATGGCGATCACGCTCAGAAAGCTACGCAGCGGACGCGCAGTGATGCTGCCCCAGAACATTTGGAGGAGGGAAAATGGTCCGTCGTAGGTTTCTGTCATGAAGCGCAACCAAATTTGTACTGTACCATTCTGATTTCGTAGCGGTCAAAAATTACCCTGCTCGCGGCAGGGCAAGACGCGTGCCGAAGTTCGCGTAAAATATTTCTTCTGCGTTAAGATTTCAACACGAATGTTGATAAGGTTGTGGAAATCCCGTCTCCGCGCACCGCTAACTTCCGGCCCTTCAACACTCTTCTGCTCTTTGCACCATTTGTGTGCAATTTTATTTTCTGGCACCCTTGTTCGGTGAAAAATTCTGGGGCACCAGCAAAATATAATTAACGGGAAGATTTCGAGCGACGCTCGAGGATCAAACTATTCTTGTATTCCCTAAGCTGTTCATTCTCAACGGTCGGCGGCTGTTCCCACTTCAGTACCACTTCGGCGGCCGTTCGAGATGCACCTTGATCGTCTGTTTCGGATCGGTGATGTCCAGCCAGTGTCCGTAAGTTTTCCATCCTTCGGCGACAACTTGGACCAGAACTCTCCCCATCGGAGCGTTTGGAACGTGCGCGATGCCGTCTCGGCTCGTTTTTACATTCATTTCCAGTTTCTTGTCTTTCCTCAACGAGCGTTCTTCAATGAATTTCACGTACACGCTGGCGTTCTCAACGGGAATGCTCTTTTCGCCGCCGGTCACTTCAATGGTGATGCGGGTCGGCGTTTCGCTCGCGGGAGGCGGAGCTTTCGGTTTGGAGGCCGGTACCGGCGGATCCTGGGCTGCCACTCCACGGGCAATCACCACGCAGGCAGCGATGCAAACACACGCAAAAAACTTTGCCGGGAATCGCATAGGTCGGTGAACTCCATGGTCTACGGAACGGCAACCCAGGTCAAGTGTCACCGCGCTAAGATTGGATGCCGCCCGCGACCGGGGTGCCGCCCCGGCGCTGCTCCGCCTTGGAAACCCCAGACCTCGGCCATTTGACTGATCAATAGGGCTCCTGTAAGTTCTCTAGACACTGCTAGGCAGGCCAGATGAGGGCGCGACCAATTTGAAATTCACCCCAAACCGTCAGCGCCGAACCTCAAGCTGACCGTATCTCGATCAGAACAGGAATTGCAAGGAGAGCACAATGGGTTTTGCCACCAACGCCATCCATATCGGGCAGGAGCCCGATCCCGCCACTGGGTCCATCGTCGCGCCAATCTATCAAACGTCCACCTACATTAATGAAGAGCTTGGCAAGAATAAAGGCTACGATTACGCGCGCACGAACCATCCGAACCGCAAAGCCCTGGAACGCACCGTTGCCAAACTGGAAGGCGGCCACAGCGCCTACGTTTTTTCTTCCGGAATGGCTGGAATTGACGCCGTTTTCCGGCTTCTCCGCCCGGGCGATCACGCGGTGCTTTCCGAAGCGGTTTACGGCGGCGTGTTCCGCCTCTCGACGCAACTTTTGGTGCACTTCGGACTGGAATTCAGCTTCGTGGACACGTCCGTGCCTGATTTTGTGCGCACGGCGCTGCGCCCCAACACGAAAATGATCTACATCGAGACGCCGGCGAACCCCACGCTGAGTGTCACCGATATCGCGGCGATTTCCAAGCTGGCCGGCGAGCGCAACCTCACGGTGGTCGTCGATAATACATTTCTCAGTCCTTATTTGCAGCGTCCCATCGAGCTGGGCGCGCACATCGTGGTGCATTCCATGACGAAGTATTTGAATGGCCACAGCGACTCGACGGGTGGAGCGGTGGTGCTCACGCGTCCCGAAGATGCGGAAAAGATTTATTTCATCCAGCGCTCCGCAGGCACGGGCCTCTCCCCGATGGATTGCTTCCTCGTTTCCCGTGGCATCAAGACCCTGGCCGTCCGCATGCTCCAACACAATGCCAACGGCATTACCGTGGCACGCCATCTGGATGCTCATCCTAAAATCAAGAAGGTCTTCTATCCGGGCCTTCAGTCTCATCCGCAACACGAAGTTGCCCGCCGCCAGCAGAAGGGCCCGGGAGCGATGCTCTCCTTCGATGTAGGCTCGCTGGACGCCGCGCGGCGATTCCTCAATCACGTTAAGCTGTGCGCGCTTGCCGAAAGCCTCGGTGGCGTGGAAACCTTGATTTCGCTTCCCGCGATGATGACCCACGCCTCCATGCCCAAGGAAATACAGGATCGTGTGGGCATCACGGAAGGCCTGGTGCGCCTCTCCGTCGGCATCGAAGACGTTGAAGACATCATTGCCGACCTCGACCAGGCGCTGCTCTATGTGTAGCCGCGTTTGATCTTTTGCGAGCTGCCACGCCTATGAGTTGGACGAGAATTGCTCCTGCACTCGCTGGACAGGTCATTGGTTCGATCACCGATGCGTTTGTGATCGCCGAGTGGCGCGACCCAGGCGGTGCTCCAGGTCCGCCGCGTCTGATGGCCCCGCCGCATCTTCATCGCAACGACGACGAAGCGTGGTACGTGCTGGAAGGCACTCTGCGCGTTCGGGTTGGCAAGGAGGAAGTCGAGGCCCACGCGGGTTCGGCTGTGTTCGTGCCACGCGGAAAGCCTCACACCTATTGGAATCCCAGTCCGGCCCCGACTCGCTATCTGCTGGTCATGACCGCCAACATCTACCGGCTGATTCAGGAAATCCACGGGATGAAAGAGCGCACCCCTGCCGCATTGCGCGCTGTGTTCGCGAAATACGACTCCGAACTCCTCGACTCGTAATATCTAGCGGGCCATCGGGCTCCCACCTGTTCCTCCTTAACTTCCGCTCTCCCCTTGCTTATTGACAAGAGCGGCGCTACACTCTCCCCTCAGTAACTGTTAGGAGCGCCATGAGCAAGCCCACCGATCTCGTGCAAGGCACCCTGGACTTGCTGATCCTGAAGACTATCGCCCTCGAATCCATGCACGGCTGGGCTATCGCGCAGCGCATCCGCCAGGTTTCAAAAGACGTGCTCCAGGTCAATCAGGGGGCGCTGTATCCCGCGCTTCACCGGCTGGAACAGCAGGGCTGGATTGAAGCCGAGTGGGGCGAGTCCGAGAACAACCGGCGCGCCAAATATTATTCGCTAACGAAATCCGGCAAGAAATATCTGCAAAGCGAGCAAGCAAACTGGGAGCGACTCGCGGCGGCAATCGGACTGGTCCTGAAAACGGCGTGAAGTTCGGAGGTTGGTCATGCGCTGGCTGAAAAGCGTTTCGAATCGGCTCCGGAGCTTGTTCCGCAAGAGCGCGGTTGAACAGGAAACCGTTCAGGAATTGCAGTTTCATCTGGAGCGCCAGATTGCAACGGGCATCGCGGCAGGTTTGTCTCCCGAAGAAGCGCGCCGCACGGGGCTTCTCGATTTTGGAGGCGTGGAGCAATTCAAGGAAGAATGCCGCGAAGCTCGCGGCGTGAACCGCATCGAATCCCTTCTAGCCGACTTGCGTTATGGTTTCCGCACGCTTCGAAAGAGTCCGGGTTTCGCGATCGTCAGCGTGCTAACGCTGGCGCTTGGCATCGGCGCGAATTCTGCCATCTTCAGCATGGTCAATGCTCTGCTTCTCCGACCTTACAATTTCCGTAATCTCGATTCCCTCATCCGTGTATGGGAAGACCGCGGCATCGATGAAGGCTACGACGCAAGATACATCGCGCCAGCAGACGCCGAGGATCTCCACTCGACAAACGGGATCTTCGAGGGCATGACGACCTACAGCTTTCAATCCTTTGGCCTGGGCACCGAAGGAGACGTACAACCCATCCTCGGCTGCCGAGTGTCCGCGAACTTCTTTGACGTTCTTGCCGTCTCTCCCGCGGCCGGCAGGCTGTTTACCGCTACAGAGGAACAACCAGGTGCCGACCAGGTGGCCATTCTGAGCTTCGGATCGTGGCAGCGGCGTTTTGGCGACGATCCGCAAGTATTGGGCAAGACTATTTCGTTGAACGGCCGTGTTTACACCATCGTTGCAATCATGCCCAAGGATTTTGATTACCCGGTGCCCGTGGAATTGTGGGTGCCGCTCGCGCTCACTCCCGCGGAAAAAGCGGATCGCTCGCAACTCTCGCTCAACGCCCTTGCGCGGCTCAAGACGGGCGTCTCCGTCTCGCAGGCCCGCGCCGAGCTGGCCAGTTTTTCTCACCGCCTGGAACTGGAGTATCCAATGACGAATGCCGGCCGAGCGACAACTCTGCTCCAATTGCGGAAAGAGCTCTACATGTTCACTCTGCCGCTCTTTCTGTTGCTCCAGGCGGCGGCAGGATTCGTGCTGCTGCTCGCTTGCGCGAACCTGGCGAATCTGGTTTTTGCGCGGATGATCGGCCGTCAGAGAGAAATTGCTTTGCGCGCCGCCCTTGGCGCGGGTCGCGGACGCCTGGGACAACTCTTCTTGTCGGAAGCGTTAGTGTATTCGACTGCTGCGGGTGTTGTTGCGATCGCCACTTCGTTCGCCAATGTTCGCGCGCTGCGCACCAGCATCCCCGTAAGCTGGACCAAGTGGGTGCCCGGCTGGGATGGGATTCGCGTCGACGGCAACGTTCTGGTCTTTACGATATTGGCTACGCTCGGTGTGGGAATTTTTCTGGGCCTGGTGACCATTCTCCACACCAGCCGTGTGGAGCCTAACAAGACTCTCAAAGAAACCGGAACCGGCACCGTAACTCCCGCGAAGCGGAGAGTGCGCAGCGCACTGGTGGTCGCGCAGGTCATGATTGCGCTGATCCTGCTGGTGTGCGCGGGCCAGACCATTCAAGGATTTGTGCGTCTCGCGAGTGCCTATCAAGGATTCGAAACGGCCAGTGTTTTGCGTGCTGAGATTTCCCTGCCTCAAAAAGTCTACTCGGACAACGTGAAGATCACTAATTTCTATCAGCAAGTCCTTCGCGGTGCGGCTTCGCTTCTCCATCGAAGGCCGCCCTGCGCTCAAGGCCAGTGAAGCACCTTCCGCCGATCTGCAAATCGCCAGCCCGGATTTTTTTGGCACATTGAAGATTTCTTCGGTTGGGGGCCGCGCATTCTCGGACGCGGACAGTGCCGGCGGCGCACGTGTTGCGATAATCAGCCGTGGCATGGCGGCGCGTTTCTGGCCGAAGGACGACGCACTCGGGCGCCGCATCAAGCTCGGCGCGCAGGACTCCAGCGAACCATGGCTCACCATTGTTGGCGTTGTCAGCGATGTGCGTCAGAACTGGTGGAACCCCATCACGCGACCGGTGATTTACAAACCGTTCGCTCAGTCGCCGCAGCGCTCGATGACTTTGCTCCTGCGAGCTACTTCAAATCCAACCAGTTGTGCTTCCGCCGTGCGCGATGTAGTCCAGCAAATCGATTCGGGGATCGCGCTCAGAGGCGTCAATACTCTGGAGGAAGAGGTCGCCGATTCCATCGCCATCGTCCGCATCATGGGCATCTTGATGGGAATTTTCGGACTGCTGGCGCTGGCCCTTTCATCGATCGGAGTTTACGGCGTGCTTTCGGAAAGCGTCGCGCAACGAACGCATGAAATCGGCATTCGCCTGGCTCTGGGCGCAAACCCGCGCGACTTGATGAGCCTGATCCTCGCTCAGGCACTGAAGCTCACCGGCATAGGCTTGGCAATTGCGGTGCCTTGTGCCATAGCCATTAGCCGCGCTATGGCGAGCCTGATTTTCGGCGTGGTCAGTTTGGATTTCTCGATTCTTGGCGGATTTACGGCGCTGCTGCTGTTCGTGGCACTTGGCGCAGGCTATCTCCCCGCGAGGCGCGCCATCGGTGTCGATCCCGTTGTTTCTCTGCGCTACGAATAACGCGCGCTACTTATGGTTCTTGCGCGCATTCATGACACTTTCGTCCAGCCATGAGAGATATTTCTTTGAGCCTTCCGTAATCGGCAAGGCGATAAATTCCGGCACGTCATAGCTGTGAAGACGTTTCACTTCGTTTTCCAATGCAACTAAACGCTTCGACGTCGTCTTCATGACCAACAGGTATTCCCGCGCCCGCTCAACCTTGCCCTTCCAGGTATAAATCGACTCGACAGGGCTGTGAACGAGGTTGACGCACGCAGCAAGGTGCATTTGCACCGCGGCGCGCGCGATTTTGCGAGCCAGCGTACGAGTCGGGCAGGTGATGAAAACGACCCTCTCGTTTCTTGCTTCCTCCAGACTCATCGGTCTCTCATCATAATGACTTTCGCTCCATGACTCGAAGGACTAGAATACGGCCCCATGAGCACGAGCACCAGTCTAGGCGCATCTTCGGCGATCAAGTTTGGCACCTCCGGCTGGCGCGGCCTCATTGCCGAGGATTTCACTTTCGCCAATATACGCCTGGCGGTCACCGCCATCGCCGAACACGCGAAGGCCAAAGCGAAAGAGCCCGCGATCCTGGTAGGCTACGACACGCGCTTCTATTCCGAAGAATTTTCTCAGCTCGCCGTGGATATCCTGCAGCACCACGGCATTCGAACGCTGTTGTGTGAAACGTTCACGCCCACGCCCGCGGTGGCCTTCGAAATTATGCGCCGCAAGCTCGACGGCGCCATCAATTTCACCGCCAGCCACAATCCCGCGCAATACCACGGCCTGAAATTTTCTTCGGCCGACGCTGGCCCCGCCCTGCCGGAAGTTACCAAGGATATCGAAGCGCGGGCCGCGAAGCTCGCCGCGAATGGCGGCGTTCCGCCCCTTCCGCACGGTTCATCAAATTCTGCGCGCGGCGAAAAAGTTAACCTGCGCGAAAACTATTTGAAGCGCCTCGAAGAGCTCGTCCAATTTGATACCCTGCGTAAGGCCAAGCCATCGTTGGTCGTCGATGCCCTTCACGGCTGCGGCGCCGGCTATCTTGACTGCATACTCATCGATCACGGCGTCGCCGTGCAAGCCATGCGCACCGAACGCGACTGCCTGTTCGACGGCACGGGCCCCGACGTTTCCGAGGAAAATCTCGCGCCTCTGCGCAAGGTCGTAGTGGATTCGAAAGCGACCGCGGGCCTGGCCACCGATGGCGACGCCGACCGCTTTGGCATCGTCGATCGCGATGGCACATGGATCCAGCCCAACTTGATCCTTGCGCTGGTCTACGACTATCTTGTCGAAACTCGCAAGTGGAAAATGCCCGCGGCGCGCAGCGTCGCGACCACGCAAATGATCGATGCGGTCGCCAAGTCGCACGGCCAAGCCGTCCATCAGACGCCCGTCGGCTTTAAGTACATCGGCCAGCTCATTCGCGAGGACAAAATCGCTCTGGGCGGCGAAGAGAGCGCCGGGCTCACCATTCGCGGCCACATCCCGGAAAAAGACGGCATTCTCGCGTGCTTGCTCGTCGCGGAAATGATCGCCGCGCGCGGCGCTTCCATCGGCGAACAGGTTCGCGCGATGTACAAAAAACTCGGCCGCGAATTCTGGCCGGTGCGCGAGAACCTTCATCTTTCCGACGAACAAAAGGCAAAAGCCGTCAAACGGGTGGCTGTTGACGCTTCGACACTTGCCGGCCGGAAAGTCATATCCATTGACCGCACCGATGGCGCAAAATTTGTCTTCGACGACGGTTCGTGGATGCTGCTGCGCCTTTCCGGCACGGAGCCGCTGCTTCGTCTGTACGTGGAAGCCGAAAGCGCTGGCGCTTCCGCAAAATTGACGCGAGACGCATCACAATGGGTTCTGCAAAGCTGAAGAAGACGAATGCCGGAGAGAACTTGCCGCCCTTCCTGCGACAGCACGGCCGAGCGCTCCTCGCTCTGCTCGTGCTTGTCCTTCTGGTGCACGACATTTTTGGCACGCACGGCTTTTTGGCCATGCGCCACAAGCAACTGGAAATCAAGAAGGTCACCACGGATCTGGATCAGTTAAACAAGGAGAATCTGCAGCTTGAGCAGGAAGTTAGAGAGCTGAAGACCGATCCCCGCAAAATCGAAAAAATCGCCCGCGATGAACTGGGCCTCGCCAAGCCGGGCGAAGTCATCATCAAGATCCCGCGGGCGCAGCAGTTGCCTCAGGATTCTTCGGTAAAGCCCTGACCCGCCACTTTTTCCAGGTTGTGCGCGCCAGCGAAAGCCCCAGCATCGCCAGAAAAATCGCAATCAGCCCTGCCGTGGCCTTAAGCGCACTGCACTGCCCCTTTTGCAAAATGGAAAATCTTCCATAAACAAATTCGATGTGCACCCAATACACCAGCAGCGAAGTGCTTCCAAGCTGGATGATGGGGCTGAATCCCTTCTGCGCCAGTCCCCAGCGGCACCACGCGTAAGCCAAGAAAAGAATGATCAGCAGGATGCCGCAGCGCATCAGCAGGAAATTCGGATTGCTGTGCCAGTAGTCGTACACCGTGTACAGCCGAACGCGCGACGAGTCGAACAAGACCGACAAGACGCACGCGAGGATTCCAGCGCCCCCGAGCGCGGCGAACGCCAGCCCGTCTCTCCGTCGCGCAAAATCCGAAAACAGGAAGAATCCTACCGCGAGCCCCGCGAATGCAAATGCCGACCAGGGGAACAACGGAAAGAGCCACGGCTGCGGCTCCTTAAAGATATGCACGCCGTTGATGTAAGACTGGATGGGCCATGGCAGGAACTTCGGCCGATACGTCGTCCAGAGCGGTGGCGTCGCCAGGGCCGCAATCACCGCCGCAAAAATTCCCGCTACTAGTGTTCGAACTCTTGCCTCAGCAGCATCGCCCTCTCCCATAGCCCAACACAACACTCCCATCAGCATCATGGAAAGTCCGAGGATGTTTAGGACGTCGACTCGCAGCAAATCCGTCCACGGTGACCACGGATAACCGAGCGCAAATTCCTGCCCGCGAAACAACAGGCCCATACCAAAAATTTCCGCGCCGCGCCAGATCGTTTGCTTCGCGATCGCGTTTCGCGCGATTCCCTTCTCCCGCAATTTTTCCGTAACCAACGCAAACGACACGCCCGCCAAGAAAATGAACAGCGGTGCCGGCAGCGTTCCACCCAGCCGTGACCACCCAATCAGCGACGACGATTTCTTGGCCTCCGGGCTCATCCACGAGTCATAGCAATGCGTCTGAAACATCAGCACGCACGCAAGTCCGCGCATCCAGTCAATGTAGGCAAGCCGTTTCATGTTTGGTGTAATGCGTCAACCGATGTTCGCGCTGCGTAGGCGAATCCACAGCTGGGCATGATGCGAATAATAGATGCTGGGAAGCCTTCCGCAAAGCATAAACGTAATATCCATTGACTTCATTGCTCTGTCCATCGACGATACGACCGCGCTTTTCGCTATGCGTAAACGAACAGTAGGCAAAAGACTATAGCTCGTCCGGAACGTCTATTACTCTCAGTTGCCGGGAACATGCAGCGGATCTCAAACGTACCTTTACTAGTTGAAGGTGTCCCATGGAAACGCTCTGGCAAGACTTCCAATTTGCAGTCCGCATGATGCGCAAGAATCCGGGTTTTACGACTGCGGCCGTGCTCTGCCTGATGCTCGGGATTGGAGCCACCACCGGGATATTCACGGTGGTCAATGCGGTCCTCCTCCACCCGCTCCCTTACTCGCATCCCGAGCAGCTCATCCGCGTGTACACCGAGTTTCCGACGTTTCCGAATGGCGGTCTGCATCGATTTTGGACTTCCGGACCTGAGTTTCTGGATTTGCGCCGGGATACACATTCCTGGGCGTCGCTCGATGCGTGGATTACCGGTGGCGCGAATCTCGCTGGAAAAACGCAACCCGTGCGCGTTACTGCCGCATACGTGAGCGGCGGATTGTTGGAAACACTCGCCGTGTCTTCACTTGCCGGCCGCCTGATTTCGCAATCCGACGATGTCCCCGGAGCTCAGGTCGTGGCAGACATTTCCTATGGCACTTGGCAAAGCACTTTTGCGGGTGATCCGCACATCGTCGGCCGTGAGACCTACCTCGACGGCTTGAAGTGCACGATCATCGGCGTAATGCCGAAAGGCTTTCAATTTCCACCGGGTGAGCAAGAGCCGGCCCAGATCTGGACCGCATTGCGTTTGGATCCCGCGAATCCTGGCAACCGCGGCGGCCACAATTATTATTTGCTAGGCCGTTTGCTAGCAGGCGTTACGGCGGGGCAAGCTCAGGGGGAGCTGGCCTCGCTCGTGCAGAGTTATGGTGAAAAGAAAGTGCCCAAGATCCATGGCTTCCACCCAAAAACCCACACCATCGTCAGCTTTCCTCTGCAAACAGAAGTCGTTTCAAGTGTGCGTCCCGCGCTCCTAATGCTGCTTGGCGCTGTGGTATTCGTGCTCCTGATCGCGAGCGTGAACGTTGCAAACCTGCTGTTGGCTCGCGCCGAAGCCCGCCGTCGGGAAATTGCGATTCGTGGTGCGCTAGGCGCCGGCCTGGTGAGGCTTGCGCGGCAATTTGTGACCGAGGGAGTTCTCCTGGCTCTCTGCGGCGCTGTTCTGGGTATGGCTCTCTCCTTTGGAGGAGTGCGCTTGGTTCAGCTCACAAATGCAGGTGGAATTCCCCGCGCTGATGAAATCTCGATGGATTGGCGCGTGCTGCTCTTCACTCTGGGGACGAGCTTGATTACTGGAGTGCTTTTTGGACTCGCGCCCCTTGCGCCCTTGCTCCTGAGCGGAATCTCCGAGTCTTTGAAAGACACGGCCGGGAGCACGACAGCCGCAGCCGGAGCGCAAATTTTCCGCCGCATCCTGGTGGCCGGTGAATTGGCCATGGCTCTCGTGCTGCTGATTGGCTGTGGCTTGATGCTGCGAGCTTTTTGGAAGCTGCAGGAAGTCCACACCGGCCTGCAAGCCGAGAACGTCATCACCATGCGCGTCTCGCTGCCGAGCGGAACGTACACGGACAACGCGAAGATTACGGATTTCTGGACCAGGCTCGAGGAACTGTTGACGAATCTCCCCGGCGTGCAATCCACCGCGCTTGTTTCCGGATTGGCGCCCATGCGCCCGCCGAACATGAACGACACGGATATCGAGGGATTTGTGCAAACGCAGGATGGTCCCATCCAGAACGTGGATTTTTACCAGGCGGTCAGCAAAGATTACTTCGCGACGATGGGTATTCGGCTGATGGACGGTCGTTTGTTCGACGCGCGTGACGTTCAAGGCGCGCCCGATGCCGTCATTATCAACAAGACCATGGCAATGACGTTCTGGCCCCGCCAGAATCCTATTGGCAGACGCCTCAAGCCCGGTGGGAGCAAGAACTGGTCCACGGTCGTCGGCATGGTGGATGACGTCAAGAACGCCGGGCTTGATCGCCCGGCGGGAACCGAATTGTATCTGCCGTACCGCCAGCCGGCTGGCGCGGGCAATTCGGACATGTACGTAGTCATGCGTACACCGGCGGGCGACCCGCGCTCATTGGCGGGCATTGTGCGCGAGCAGTTGAATGCGATTGACCCGTCTCTGCCTTTGGCGGATGTCAGGTTGATGGAGGACGTGCTCACTCGCGCGCAGGCACGGCCTCGGTTCTTGACACTGCTGCTGTCCTTGTTCTCCATCGTTGCGTTTGCAATCGCCACCGTCGGCATTTACGGAGTGGTGTCGTATTCGGTGGCGCGGCGAACCAAGGAATTTGGTTTGCGCATGGTGCTTGGCGCGCAAGGCGGAGACGTCCTCGGCCTGGTGATGAAACAAGGGGCTGGCATGGTGGGGATTGGAATTGTCTCCGGACTTGCTACGGCGTTCGCGCTTACGCGATTGATGGCCAGCCTGCTCTTCGGCGTGACCCCCACGGACCTCCCAACATTTGCAGGCGTCACCGTTCTGTTGTTTGTCGTGGCACTTCTGGCCTGTTACTTGCCTGCGCGGCGTGCGACTCGCGTGGATCCGATCCAGACTTTGCGGTACGAGTAGCCTCTCATTCGATTCATCGGCAACACCCATGAAAGCCGCCGTCTATAACAGTTACGGACCTCCGGATGTGATCCAACTCGCGGACGTCGAGAAGCCTGTTCCCAAAGACAGCGAGGTCTTGGTAAAAGTCCGCGCGGCTTCACTCAATCCGGTCGACGGGCACCTCATGCGAGGCCCGTACCCACTTCGCCTGATGACCGGGCTGCGCAAACCAAAGAACGCACGGCTGGGCGTGGATGTGGCGGGCCAGGTTGAAGCGGTCGGCAGGAACGTAACCCTGTTCAAACCAGGCGACGAGGTTTTCGGCGCGTGCCGAGCAGCCTTGGCCGAGTATGCGTGTGCTTCCGAGTCAAGATTGGTCGTGAAGCCCAATAAGGTGACCTTTGAGCGAGCGGCCTCTGTGCCTGTGGCAGGACTGACTGCATTGCAGGGTCTTCGCGACAAAGGAAAGATTCAGCCGGGGCAGAAGGTCTTGATTAATGGTGCGTCCGGAGGTGTGGGCACTTTCGCCGTGCAGATCGCCAAGTCATTCGGCGCAGATGTGACCGGCGTGTGCAGTACGCGGAATGTGGACATGGTCCGATCCATCGGCGCAGATCACGTCATTGACTACACGAAAGAGGATTTCACCCAAAGCGGGCAACGTTACGACCTAATTTTCGACAACGTTAGCAACCATTCGTTCTCAGAGCGCCGGGGCATCTTAAATTCCAATGGCGTCTGCGTCTTGGCGGGGATTGGAGGAGCAGGATCGCACGAGGGTCAGTGGGCGCGTTTGGGTGGTTCGCTCAAAGCGCTGGTGTCGTCATGGTTCGTTATCCAGAAGTTCGTCACGTTTATTGCGCGAATAACCGAAGAGGACCTGACCATCCTGGCTGAACTCATGGCGGCTGGAAAGGTTACGCCGGTCATCGACAAGTGCTACAGGTTGAGTGAGGTCCCTCAGGCTCTCGGTTACCTGGAGGAAGGACATGCGCGAGGGAAAGTCGTAATAACCGTCGAGCAATAATGACGACACGTAATAAGTCGCTGCGCCAGACCGCTATTCATAACGGAAGTCGAGAAAAAGATTCCGGGCAATAAGCCTCAATTTGGCCTGCCGTTGCGCTGCGTTACAATTCTCGCTTGCCTCCCACCCGTCAACTCGGCCCGTTTTCCATGCTCGGTTTCTGGGCCGTGCTCACTCTTACCGGCGCGCTGTACTCCGCCTGGCAAGGCTACGGCGGCCGCGAGTTCGCTGCCACGCTCACCGCCTTCGCGTTTTTCTTTCTGGTGACCCTGCTTTTTGCCGCACGCGGGGTCGAGGATCGCCTCGCTTCACGCTTCGGTGCTGGCAGCGGCTATCTGCTCGGCACGGCAGTGTTCCTCTTCTATCTGATCTACTCTCTAGGGACAAATACTTTCGCGTTCACGCGTTCCCTCGCCGTCGCCGGCCTCGTTTTCATTCCGCTGTTGCTCGCTGCCACCGCCGAACGTCAGCCGCCCGGCGCTTGGCAGGACTTCCTCACCATCGCGGGAATATGGTTGGCGGTAAAACCGCTGCCGAATCCTTGGGGTTGGTCATTGTCACACTGGCTTTGGCCCTTCCCCGGCGCTCGCCTCGCGTATGTTTTCACCGTGATGATGTGCGTGAACATCGCGCTCGCCACGTTCGTGCTGGTGCGCCGCGTCAACGGAACCGGCTATTCCATTGGCTGGGGCCATCACTGGAGCTTTTTTATCCTGACCAGTTTCCTTGCGTTCGCCTGCGTCGCCATTCCGCTGGGACACGCCATCCGCTTCATTGCATTCGAACCGCAATGGTCGCAGTTGAAGTCGCTTCCAATGGTGTCACTCGGCATTTTGTTTTTCACCGCCTGGCCCGAAGAGTTTCTCTTCCGCGGACTGCTCCAAAACATCCTGGCGCGCGCCACCAAGAGCGATCTCACCGGTTGGTGGATCGCCTCGATTGTCTTTGGCCTTTCGCATATCACCAACATGGGCTTTCCCAATTGGCGCTATGTAATCCTTGCGTCCATCGCCGGCTTTTTCTATGGTTGGACCTGGCGCAAAACCGGTTCGATCTTCGCCTCCGCCCTCGTCCATGCCGCCGTCGATATCACCTGGCACTTCTTCTTTCGAACCCTCTAGCGCTCATAGGGGCTGCGGAGTCACTGATGCGCGGGCCCGGGAGGAGTTCTTGCGTATCGGACCGCCGAATCTGACGCTTTGGTGTGCGAACTCAGCGGCCTTGATATGCGCCCGTTAACACGGCTTCGTTTTCTCGGCTCACGGTGGAAAGGTTATCGAGTACGGCGCGGACGATGTGCATCCGATAGTAGACGTAGACGAAATACATTGTCGGAATAACGAGCAAGGTCACGCCCAAATTGACGCCTTTCGTCCCGTAGCTCGCCGCGCTAGCCAGGCCGGCTACAGCCGAGCCCACAAGGAAGTACGGGAATGTCCATTCATAGCAAGAAGTCCAGATATCCCTCAGCGAGCGTCCCTCAGCCAAAGAAATGACCAGCGAGACCAGCCCAGTATTCAACGACACATACACGCAGGCTCCCAGGACCATCATCGCTGCCATTGAATTCAAGGCGAGCATCATGGGAATAGCGTGCGAAGTCCAAAATGCCGCGGCGGTACAAACCGTCAGACATGCCGCGTTGAACAGCACCTGCACGAACTTCGGCCGCTGCTGCGTCTTCCAAAGGGATTGGACGAGCGCCCCGCCAAGACCAATCAGCACCGTCTCGCCAAAACTGAATAAGGCGATACCGATCAGAATGAAGACAAAATTTATCGTAGTCTTAAAGCCCGGCAGGCGAATCTTCATCGAGGAGGCCACCATCGCCAGCGCAAAAAACAGGAAGAAGCGGCCAAGATTTTCAGGATTCCATCGAGCGACAACCACCATCAAGACGACCGTGGCAACTGCGGCGATTATTGTGATGTACGCTTTGGCTAGGCTTGGCCTTTTCTGAGTTCCTCCTCTCATTTGCCTATGCCTTAATCTTCGCCTCTGATGGCTATGCCGGCTTGCGACATTGCCGTGGATTTATCCGTGGAGACGTCTCCCCAGACAACGCCGTTGCCCCACACTACGCTGAAGCCCGAACAGGAGCTGTTACCCCAGACGACGGAGTTACCCCAGACCACGGAATTGCCCCATACGACGCTCGTGCCCCACACCAAGGAGTTACCCAATACGACGCTATTGCCCCATACAACGCTCGTGCCCTCGACGAGATAAACAGTGTTGGTGCTCGCGTCGAAAGTCACGGAGGGAGACATCGCCGCGCCGTCCGCCAGATCGTTTTTGGCGAGCGCCGCGGGAATGTTGAGGTAGCCGGCGCCAACCGTGAAGATGTCGTAGTAATCCGTGTAGGTAATGCCCGTTGTCGGGTCGGTGATGGAGCTGCTGGCCGGGAATGCCTTAGAAGCCGTCTTCATCAGCCGCGCCTTGACCTGATCCGGCGTAAGGTTCGGGTATTGTTGAAGCAGGAGTGCCGCCGCACCGCTCACGACGGGCGTGGCCATGCTTGTTCCGCTCAAGGTGAAATACTGATTGGAGATATTGGTATTTGTCGTTGCTTGGTAATACTGCAGTTTGGCCCAATTCTGGGGCGCCGCGTTGGGCAAAGTGGTGGCTCCGCCATTCATGTCGGAGACGACTCTGTTACCCGGCGCGACGAGGTCCGGCTTCACGATTTGGTCGTACCCTGTCGGACCCTTCGAGCTGTAGGTCGCAATCGTGTCATCGACCGTGGAATAGGTTCCGTTCGTCTTCATCGCCCCGACGGTAATGACGTAAGGATCATTGCCGGGAGCCGCGATAGTGCCGTAACCGTAGGTGCCTGCGGAGTTGTCCCGGCCATCATTTCCCGCAGCCGCGACGACCACAATGCCCGCATTCCATGCCGCTTCCACCGCCTGGCAAAGAGGATCCAGTTTATAACTCTCTTGGACCGGGCGGCCGAGCGAAAGGTTGATCACACGGATGTTGTAGGTGTTCTTCAAGGAGATTGCTTTTTGGATGGCACTGATGACCGCGCTGTCTGTGCCTGATCCGTTCTTGCCCAGCACGCGGAGATTGATCAGGTTAACGTTGGGTGCCACTCCCTTGAATGTGCGCGTGCAATTAGAGCAGGTTGAGCCTTTCCCTGCGCTGCCCGCAATTCCGGCAACGTGCGTTCCATGACCGTAAAAGTCGTCTGTTCCGCCGCCGACAAAATCTTGGCTATAGACAACTCGGTTCTTTCCGCTCGCGTCTTTGAAATCGTTGAGGTTGTGAATTCCGCTGTCAATGATGACGACGCCGACGCCCGAGCCGTCGAGCCCGTAAATGTTCCAGGCCACATTCGCGCCCACTGTCGTCGTTACGTAGTCAAGCGATCCGCTAACTTCGCGGTCGGGTGAAATGAAAGCCACATCGGGATCGTTCGCCAAGGTATCCAGCGACTCAACCGGAACGGAATAGTGAGCGCCCTTGATGAAGTCCAGGTTGGTTTTCAGGACTCCGCCCTTATTCTGCACTTTCTGATGGTGGGCAGCGGTCGGCGTCTGGTTGAATTGGATGATCACGTCAACTGTGGCGCCGTTATGGCCGCCTTTGACAGCGTCAAGGTCATTCGACAGCTTGTGCTTCTTGCCGTCGGCAAAGGACAATCCGGCAGCTAGCAGCGTGATCAGCGTCAAGAACGCCAGCCGCCTACCCCAAGTCGTTGTCTTCAGGAATGGATCACTGGAGGATTTCTTCGTTCCCGGCGTATAGAACGAGTGCATGAGCTAAGCTCCTGAGCGAAGTTGCAGGCCCACGTTGGGAGACATGGCCCGCCGCCTTTCCCGTTATGGGAACGAGTATTAGGTTTGCCTGCCGGGGGGGCGATAGTACAGATAGGGCCCAGTCGTAGTACGGGTGGACAACTGGCCGCGAGTCCCACGGCAAGTGCAACGAAGAGGTATCTCGCGCATCCAATGCGGCAAGGAAGACCGGGGTAGGCTTGTGCCCGCCCCGCGCCCGTACGGAACGCAAGACGCAATCAGGAGGAAACCGATGGCCGATGCAATGACAGCGGAGCAGGCAACTTTCTTGCTGCATGACTTGTATATGGGGACCCTGAAAACCGAAAGCCGCACCACGAAGAAAATCCTCGAAGCAGTTCCTGCGGCTAAAGTGGACTACAAGCCGGACCCCGCCTCAAGAAGCGCCATCGAGCTGACGCGGCACATTGCTGCGGCGGACAACCGTTTCGTCGAAACCGTGATCAACGGTGTGTTCGACACCAACCCCGCGATGATTCCTGAAAACGTTAAGACGCCCGCTGAAATTGCTTTGTGGTACGAGGAGCGTTACGCGAAAAACTTCGAAGCGCTCGGAAAGGCCAGCGGCGAGCAGTTAGTGAAAATCGTCGATTTTCGCGGGATGTTCCAGTGGCCAGCGGTGAAGTTTGTTATGTTCGGACTGCACCACACCATTCATCATCGCGGCCAGCTTGCCTCTTACTTGCGCTGCATGGGCGCAAAAGTCCCGTCGATTTACGGCGAAAGCTACGACGACGCCCAAGCCCGCAAAGCCGCCCTGGCGTAGCGAAAGAGTCGGAAATACTTGGGGACTGCAGCTCGTCTCGCTGTGTGGCAGAGAGAGCGTTCTTATACCCGGGCTTGTGTGGCTTGGCGGAAATCCGGCGCCGGCGTGGCGTTTGACGCGCGCGGCAGAAAAATGTTGTAGGTCTTGTCGGTAGTGTGCCATGCCCGATGGTTCTCTAACCTACAATAAGCAACGACGGGGTATTCTGCTGGCCGGGATTACTCTATTTAGCATTAGTTTCTTTTTGACAGGGGTGTGGGACTCCAAGCCTCCTGCCGATCCAATCCCCGGCTGGTATTGCGCGGGATTTGCTCTTCGCACCACACAGGGCTTAATACAACGCGGGTGGCCAAGCAACAGTTGGATCTTTCAATACAGACAATTTGAATTCTTTTCTCTGCTCGTGAGCGGGTGGATCAATCCCCTGTTTGTCATTGCGGCCATCCTCGTGGTTATTCAGAAAGATAGACGACCCTTCAGAATTCTGAGAATACTCCTCCTGGCGATACTGCCGTTTTGCTGGGTTGTCTTTATCTACGAACGGTTCTACCCCCGGGAGGGTTACCTTCTCTGGACGATTGGGATGATTCTCGTGCTCTTTTCAAATGAGCTCGCAAGGCTGGCTCAACGAAAGACAACTCAAACGGGAGTCTCACCCGTTCTGCTTATGCACCGAAAAAACGATTAGCGCACGACGCCGGAGAAAGGCGCGTGCTCTTGCAAGAGGGTGACATTGGCCGGTTTCTGGGCTACTCTGCGATTACATTACTGGAGGTTCCCCGTGAGTAGACTCCTTCCGGGTCTCGTACTTGTAGTCCTTTGCGCAGCGACAGGCGGGGCGCAGCAATCCGCCGCGGATGCTCCCGCCACCAAGGAAGACGTTCAGAGATATCTCGACGTGATCCATTCGCGTGAAATGATGACGCAAATGGTGGACGCTATGGTCAAGCCGATGCACCAGGTGATCCACGGGCAATTCATGAAGGATAAAGACAAGCTTCCCGCCGATTTTGAAGCGCGCATGAACAAGATGATGGACGATTCGATGAAATCATTTCCCTGGGACGAGATGATGCAGGCAATGGTGCCGGTGTACCAGAAGCACTTCACCAAAGGTGATATCGATGCGATTGTGGCGTTCTACTCCGCGCCCACCGGCCAGAAAATGCTGAAGGAAATGCCCGCCATGATGTCCGAAGCAATGCAGTCCATGATGCCGATCATTCGGAAGCAAATGGACGCCATGACAGAGCGCATGCAGCAAGAAGTCGCCCAGATGCTCAACGGCCCCAAGGCAAAACCAGCCGAGAAGCCACAAGCCACGCCTAACTGAAACTCCGCCTGGGCGACCACGGATAAATAGATAAAGCCGGACCTGAACAGCCGCGCTGCTGACGACTTACCTTACAACTCCACTCATGGGACTGGAGGCAGACGCGTAGAGGCGCTTGGGCATGCGGCCGGCGAGGTAGGACTTGTGGCCGGCGATGACGGCGTCGCGCATCGCTTCGGCCATGAGGCCGGCATCCTGTGCTTCGGCGATGGCCGTGTTCATAAGCACGCCATCGGCACCTAGTTCCATGGCCACAGCGGCGTCGGACGCGGTGCCAACGCCGGCATCCACAATCATGGGAACTTCCGTAATGCGCTCACGAAGAATGCGGAGGTTCGTTGGATTTTGCACACCGAGGCCGGAACCGATGGGTGCGGCCAGCGGCATGACAGCGGAAGCGCCCGCGTCGATGAGTTTGCGGGCTGCGATCAGATCGTCATTCGTATAAGGCAGAACAACGAAGCCTTCCTTGACGAGGACGCGCGTGGCTTCGATGAGCTGCTCGGTATCCGGAAAAAGCGTTTGCTGGTCGCCGATGACTTCAAGCTTGACCCAATTCGAAAGACCAACTTCGCGTGCAAGTCGCGCCGTTCGAATCGCTTCGTCGGCCGTGTAACAGGCAGCCGTGTTCGGCAAGATGAAAATCTTTTCGCGGTCGATATGATCCAGCAGTGATTCTTTAGTGCGGTCGGTGAGGTTCACGCGGCGGACGGCGACGGTAACCATGTCCGCGCCGGAAGCGGCGTGCGCGCGCGCCATTTCCTGGAAGCTGCGGTACTTCCCTATTCCAACGATAAGGCGCGATTTGAACGCGCGGCCCGCGATGACCAGATTATCCGGCATGTTGCCCTCAGAAGGATTTTAGACCTTCGGAGGCTCGCCGACAAATCGCAGGCTGATACGGCAGTGGTGGCGGGGCTGGCGATTCGAACGATGCCAGCCCGTTCGAAACTGTCATTCGATTTAGCCGATCCGTATTACGATCAATGCGCGCGTGGCCGAATAAGCCAGCTCAAATCCATGCCGATACCGAAAGAATAGCTGTTGAGTCGCAACGGGACGCTGCGGCTAAAATCGAATTCGAGATCCAGGTAGCCGACAGGTTTATAGTCGATGCTGGCGTTGTATCCGTTGTCGCGCACAAGGTCCGCGGAGCCCGACGTTACGCTACTGGAACTGTACCCGCGGCGGTTGCTGCTGCCTCCGCTCCCGCTGCACTTGCCTGCCGAGCCGCAACGGAACACGCGGCTGATCACCGTTTGATTTCCCCAGGGCGCAACGTCGTAAGCGGAAACAGAGAAACTGAAATTACCGGGGTCGTATTCGACGCCGCCGGTGAATTGCGCGTTATAACCATACGTCGCAAAGGGCCGGTGAAAGTATCGCGTATCCATAACGGTGTTGCCCACTCCCGTGTCCACGAACGGAGAGAAATCTCCGAAGGCGTGGTCGAAATGGTTCGTCTCATTCCATGTTGCGTGACCGATGCTGAATCCCTTTTTCTTGTCACCCGTCGGAGCTGTCAGGTGCACAGCGGAACTATAATTCAAGGATTTGTTCGGATAATTCCATCGCAGATCGGTAAAAAGACTGCCGACGCCAACACCAGAAACTGAGCCAGGATTATTGGTAGATGATGGCGTGGTGACGAAGTAGAACGGAGCTCCGGCATCGATTCCAAAGTGCCGCGAAAAATTGTATCCCAGAGCGGATCCCCAGTCGTAGACTCCGCCATCGCCGCTATAGCTTCCTTCGAATCGAGTGCCCAGAGTCCACCCAGGAGTGAAGCCTCCGGGATTCTCTTTTGCCGGCCCGGTCGCTGCTGGCGTGGGAGACTGCGCCAACGTTGCTGAAGGACAAATCACACAAAATGCAATAATGATTCCGAAGCTGCGTGAGCTGAATTTCAATTCTCGCCTCCACGTTTTCGTGTAACGCTCGATCGCGACAAGGTGCGACGCGCTCGAAACGTTCCCGTGCGAATCCATACGTGAATCCAGGAATTGGGGTGGGCGATACAGGATTCAATTCCAGTTTACGCGGAACGGTTGCTCCGTACTGAACTCACGTGACCGCTGGTTTCGTGAAATTTAACTGGACAAAAGAACAGGTTGGGTACAGGGAGAGAGCGGCCAAATCGCTGCCGGCTCCTTGTTCGAGAGTTTCTGCCGCGTCGTAATCAGGATTGGAGATGCGCTTCCAGAAACCAGAGATCCTTGTCCAGGTCGCGTGTGATTGAAGTGAAAAGGTCGGCGGTAATTTTGTCGCCGAGGTCTTCGCTCTCATTGATGGCCTGACGGAGCGCGTTGGCATGGTGCGCGACGTTGTGCACCAGCCACTTCAACTGCGAAGGGCCATCGGAGGCGCTGAGGTTCGCTTCCTTCAATCCCGACTTCGCCGCAACTTCGCGGGCCGTGCCATTGGCAACTCCCCCCAGAGTGGCGATGCGCTCAGCGATGGAGTCCGTCTGATCCTCGACGTGTTCGGCGACCGAATCAAACAATTCATGGAGCGCAATGAAATGCAAGCCTTTGAGGTTCCAATGGGCCCATTTGACTTGCGTGAAGAGATCGACGGCATCGGCAAGACGCGCATTGAGAAGCGCGGTGATCGCCTGCCGATTCGACTCCGGAACGCCCACACTGCTTTTGTAAGTGCGAGCTGCTGCGGTTCCTGTTCCAGCCATGGTGACTCCCTCCTTATGAATTCCCTAGTTCCCTGCTGTGGTATCCGATGCTAGAAAAAGGCAATTAGTTTCGTATCCCTCCTAGTTTTGAAGGATCGGGCGGGGTTCGGCGACGTCGGCATAGAGGGATTCGATGACGGCGGCGTACTGCTGCTCGACGACGCGGCGCTTGAGCTTGAGGGTAAAGGTGAGGCCGCCATTATCGAAAGTAAAATCTTCGGGGAGAAGCGCGAAGCGCTTGATGGTTTCGTACTGGGCGAGGTGAACGGTGAGTCGCTTGACCTCAGCGTCGATCAAAGCATGGACCCAGGGATGCACGGCCAGTTCGGCGTTGGATGCAAACTTGATTCCCTGGTCGGCGGCTTTTGCCGCGACTGTAGCGGGATTGGGGACGATAAGCGCGACGATAAACTTGCGTTTGTCGCCCACAACCATGGCGTTGAGGATGTACGGGCTGGTCTTGAGCGCGTTTTCGATGGGCTGCGGGGCGACGAATTTTCCGGCGGCGGTTTTCAACAAATCTTTTTTGCGGTCGGTGATGAAGAGATAGTTGTCCTTGTCCACGTAGCCGATGTCGCCGGTGCGGAACCAGCCATCTTCGCTGAGGACTTCGCGAGTGGCTTCGGCGTTCTTGTAATAACCGTGCATGACGCAAGGACCCCTGACGAGGATTTCTCCATCCTCGGCAACGCGGACCTGGACGTTAGGAATTGGTTTGCCGGAACTGCCCATGCGATTCACGGGATAATTGCTGGAAACGATGGGAGAAGTTTCCGTCAGACCGTAACCCTGATAGATGGGAATACCGATGGTCCAGAAAAATTCCGCGAGCTCTTTTGCAAGCGGCGCACCGCCTGAAGAGACGATACGCAAATGGCCGCCGGTTCCCAGACGAATTTTCTTGTAGACCAATTCATCGGCGAGCTTCCATTGTGCTTTCAGTGCGAGGCTTGCATGCGCCCCGTTGGCGCGCCAGGGAGTGGCTCTCTGAGCCACCTTTAGGGCCCAGTCGAAAATCATTCTCTTTATGCCGGTCGTTTTTGAGCCTTGCTCGACGAGGCGGGCGTAAATTTTTTCGAAGAAACGCGGGACCGCAGCGATGATGGTGGGACGGACTTCGAGAAGAGCTTGGGCGACGGCGTCAATGGATTCGACGTAGGCGAGCGCGGCGCCTTGAAAGAGATAGATGTAATCAAGAGTGCGCCCGTAGACGTGAGCGAGAGGAAGAAAGGAAAGCGCAACGTCTTTAGCGGGATCGAGGCTGAAGTCGTGGCCGACGTCGTAGACGTTGGAGCAAAAATTACTGTGCGTCAGCATGACGCCCTTGGGCTCGCCGGTCGTACCGGAAGTGTAGATGAGGGAGGCAAGCTGGCCGGGCAGAACCTGGGCAGCGCGCAAACGGTAAGAGGAAATGTCCGCCGCGCTCGAGTTGGCAATCAGAGTTTCGTAACGAAGACATTCGGTCGGAACATCTTGGCCGCCGTCAGCGACGATAATTTGTTCCAACTCAGGAAGGCTGGCGCGAACGGCGAGAAGTTTATGCAACTGGGGCGCGCCCACAACGAAAACGACCTTGGCGCCGCAATGTTTGAGGATGTAGGTCATGCGGTCGGGCGATTCGTTGAAATAAACGGGAACGGTGACGGCGCCGGCGCCATTGATGGCGAAGTCGGCGGTGTGCCACTCGGGGCGATTGGCAGAGAAAAGACCGACGCGGTCGCCGGGCTTTACGCCGAGTTCGACGAAAGCCGTTGAAAGGCCAGCGGCGCGGCGGACAAACTCCTGCGATGCAATGGCCTCCCAGCGGCCGTCGCGGCGAACCATTTGGGCACGCGGGTTCGGATGAGTGTCGACGGCGTTCAGGAAGCGTGAAGGAAGCGTGCCGTAGTTCATGGTCTGGTCGTCACTTTACCTTAACAGGCTGCTGAAAAATAGTTAAGACCGTCTACTCAGGGGCTAAAGCCCTCCCGACCCGGACGGGACAGGTGCCGCTCCGACCCACAAAGAAGGGCGGACGCCTTCAGCAGACATTATGAATGGCGCAGATCGGCGACTGGCCCACCACGTTATGCCGGGCCTCCTCCACCATTTTCGCCCGGGCCGACAGCCGTTGCCTCGTCCGTGCGAACGACCACGGCACTATTTGCGGATTGCTGGCCGCCGTGGGTGACGGAAGGCGGATTCGAGAGAGCCTTGGACTCCACGTACAAGATAGACGTCCGTCGTAATCGTTCTTAGGCGCGCCGACAGCGCACGTGCAACCCCGACACGTGGCACCTACACGCAGCAGCGGACAGCCAGGAATGGCTGTCCCACTTGCTCAGATCGCTTATTTCTTTCGGAGCTTGGCTTGCGCTAGCTTCACTGCTGTTTCGAGGGCGTCCGCGGCCTTTACTTTTACATCCGGCTCCACGCCCGTCTCCGCCCAGTCGGTCTTTGAGAAAGGATTGATCGGCCTCGTTTCAGGAATGCCCATTCCGAAGTGATCATCAATGCGGTGAAAAACTCCCGAGTGTGCCGCACCGGCTGTCCTATCACCAACAAGCGTGGCGCGTTTCAGCACCTTCAGGTCGTAGCAGAACTGCTCCGCGCCGGAAAAAGTCCTGGCTGACGTCAAGACATATACCGGCTTGTCCGCCAGTCTGTTTCCTGGAACAGGTGAGAGCGTCCAGGACTGCTGCGTCGTATTTTCCCTGGGGTTGTACCAGTATTCTGGGTGGTCGAAGAGGTAGGCGGCCATCAGCGCAACCATGTCCGGTTCGCCGCCACGGTTGTCCCGCAAATCAAAGATGATCGCATCCACATGGTTCAGGGAAGCCATTGCAGTCCTCGCCGTTGAGCGGCATACGGAAGGATCGGGAAACGAATTCAGCTTCAGATACCCGATATTGCGCGGCAGGATTTTGACCTTTTCGAACGTGCAGTTTTCGTGCTCTATTGCCTCCCGATAGCGAGCAAGACCTTCCGGTGTTGGTCCTGTCGGGCGCTGAGGCAGAGGGGCTTGGCTGTAGACCACCACCAAGTGCATGTCAGGGCTCACATCCCTCATCTGCCTGGTCAGTAGAGCGGCGAAGGCCTCGCCATCCATTTCCGCGTCGTCATCGCCGCTCTTTTCGTGCGCCAGCAGCGCATTCGCCATTTTCTGCGCCGCATCCGGATAAATGTAGTGCTGCTTTAGATTCGCGATCGCACCATCAATCACCCGATGCCGTTCTGCAGCGTCCAACGTGACACTCTCGACCATGGCGCGGGCTACGCTTTGCGGCCTGGGTTGAAGTGCTGGCGGCTTGACAAGTCCGAAGCGGCGCAGCATCAAAAGGAAACTGGACTGAGAACTGCCCGACTCGGCGTCGCCCTCTATTGAGGCGTTGGCGGCCGTTGTTGGCTGTCGCGAGGCTAATATCTTTTGTTCTGAATCCGCAGCACGCTGCGGCGCCAGGCGCCCAACGGCGGAAGAAGGGGCGGCGTTCGGATGGGATTGGGCGACCAAAGCGCCTAGTGGCCGGTAACTTGCGCCATGGCCGTTCAAAACCGAGACTGTAGTAATGGCGAGCAGCGACAGTACGCTTCCGAAAAGCAGTGCTCCGGGACGAGGCGATTCGTTCTCCAGAAGAAAGAATGAAGGCGTGCCGTCCAAATGCTGCCGTACTGGAGAGACGATGAACGTCGGCTGCGCGTGAAAGTACTCGGACGGCACGGAAATAGCGAGGTCGGCCAGCAGATCGAACCAAAGCCGCAGGGTTGGAAAGAATCCTCTTTCATCGCGAGCGCGGTCGCGGAACAGTTGCAAAGCTTCATCACCGTGCTCCGCGCGAAAACGAGAGGGATAGAGGCGCAACAGCAAGGCGTATATCTTCTCAAACATAGTCCCCCCTCAAGATTTTTTTTGTGCGGGCGACACGCAACAAATCAGCAAGCCGCTCGGCCTCGCCACGCGCCAGTTTGCGACCAGCCGAGGTCAGCCGATAATACCGGCGGCGCTCATTGCCGAGCTTTGGGTCCTCGCGCTGGTCAACTTCTTCGATGAATTTCTCCTCGAGAAGAGTCTGGATGGAGCTGTATAGCGTCCCGGGGCCTAGGCGAATGCGGCCGTCAGTCTGGTCCGCGACTTGGCGCATAATTCCATAACCGTGCAGGTCTTCACCGGCCAGGGAGAGCAGGATTTGGAAGGCGGCCGAAGGCAATGGATGGAGTTTTTGTTTTGGCATAGTTGATCGATAGTCGGTATATCGATAATCGACTATAGGTCAGGTGGCTTTACGATGCAACATCCATCTATAGCAAAAAAGATGCCGGGCTTAAGCCCGGCGCTACGAAAACTCGGAGGCGGCAGAGGACTGCCAAGAATGGCTGTCCCACCTAAGCATTAGGGTCGGGATTCAGGGTCCTTCAAGAGGTCAAGGAGGCTTTGGTGGACGCGCTCGATGGCTCGGAAGAATTCATCAATCCCCACGGTTTCGCGGACTACTTCGTGAGCGGCCATGCCGGTGTTTATGGCGTCGCAGAGCTGAGTGGCGCGGCGGATACCTTCAGCGGTCAGCAGAGGAAGCACCGTGAGTGGATCTTGTTGCCGCGACTGGCGCTCTTGCCACTCTTGAACGGCCCACGCCGTCTTGCGCACATTATCCACGGCATCCCGGAATTCCCGGAGGATGCGCGGATCGAATGGGCCCGAGCGCATGTCATACTCCAGCCTGACCAGGTCGGCGCAGGTTTTCTTTAGCTGGAGATTCTTGCCCCAGAAGGTCTCGCTGGGAACGAAAAGCTCGACGGCAACCCCTAACAAGCGGCCCTCGCTGTTGCGACGAACGCCGACAACGCGAGCTTGCGAAGTTTCGTGGGTAACGAGATTCGTCAACTCAATCTGAGTGCCGGCCGCAGGGTAAGTCTTCATCTCCAACAAACCGCCTTGAGCGTTCACTTCAGTGGCTTGCCCCGCTTCACGGAAAACTTTACCGTTAGCTTCCTGCCAAGTCGCTTCCACCGGAGAGATGAAGGGAAAACGTCTGCTCCGCCGCTTACCCGGTGTTGAAGAAGGTTGATTCGCGATCGGCTGTGCCATTGAAACGCCTCCATGGCGTTGGTTGAGAGGATTTATAGCACCATATGGTTCCGTTTTGCCGAGATAAACGAAACGCAACATTAACGCCCCTCGGCCGGCGTAAACGCCATGCGCCCATGAACCCCAGAAAGGGATGGGCCGTCCAAAGCGTCTCGTCAGCCGGCGACTGTTGGTGTCCGAATTTGCGACACGGGCATCCTGAAAACGAGCATTTCAGACAAGCGCATCGCACACTAAGTGATTTACAATGTGGCGCTTAGCATTGGCACGCGTGGTGCTATATTCACCAGCAAATGGGGGATCACTAAGATGCCATTTTTTCGCGATCTAAGAGTTGCGTTCTACTCGCTCCAGCGGACGCAAGGACTTGCGATCACCGTGATCCTGACGCTGGCCCTTGGCATCGGCGCCAACGCCGCCATCTTCACCCTGGTGCGCGGCGTGCTTCTGAAGCCTCTCGTCAACCGCGACGAGAACCGGCTGATCTACATCCGCCAGAGCGCTCCAGGCATCGGCGAAGACAACTCCGCGTTCTCGGTACCCGATATTCAGGATTTGCGCGCCAGCGTTAAAACCATGACCGCGTTGGGCGAGTTCTCGACTCTCGATTTCACCATGATCGGCCTGGGCGAGCCTCGCGTAGTTCAATCCGGCGTGGTCAGCGGCAACTACTTCGAAGTGATGGGTCTGCACCCTGTTCTTGGCCGCCTCATCGGACCTCAAGACGACGGCCCCAAAGCTGCCGGCGTCATCGTTCTCACGTATCGTTTCTGGGCGACCACGCTTGGAAAAGATCCTTCCGTCCTCGGCAAGGCTGTCCGCCTCGGCTGGGGCCCCATGGGCGATCGCTCTGCCACCATCATCGGCGTCCTCGAGCCTTCCGTTCCGTATCCCCAAGATACCGAAATCATCGCCAACATCGTCACCAGCCCGCACCACCTGTCTGCCACCATGGTCACGAGCCGCCTCCATCGCATGACGGAGCTCTTTGGCCGTCTAGCTCCCGGTGCCACGCTCGATCAAGCTCGCGCCGAGCTGCGCGCCGTCTACGGCGCCATGACCAAAGCGCATGCCGACGCCTATCCGCTCAAAGGGAACTACCAGATCAGCGCCAAGCTGCTTCGCGATCAGATCACCTCGGGTGCCCGCACCGTGCTGCTCGTGCTGCTCGCAGCGTCAGCGCTGGTCTTCATCATCGCGTGCTCGAATGTTGCCAACCTGATTCTCACGCGGACGGTCCGCCGCGAAGGCGAACTGGCGACCCGCGCGGCGCTCGGTGCAAGCACAGGCGCGCTCCGCCGCATGTTGCTGGCCGAGAGCCTACTGCTCTGCGGCGCTGGGGCCGCGGTCGGTGTGTGGAGCGCGCAGCCGCTGGTGGCCATCCTGGCGCGCTACGCATCGCGCTTCTCGGTTCGCGCGCTCGATTTGACGGTCGATTCCAGCCTGCTCTGGGTTGGCGCGGCGCTGGCCGTCGTCGCCGCCGTGATTTTGGCGTTTGTCCCACGCTTGCCGTCGGCGGACACGTCCAATGGTCATAGCCTGTCGACCGCCACCGCACGAATCACCGGCAGCACCAGCCGTCGCCAGCGCATATTTGCGGTGACACAGATCGCTGCATCCTTCGTGCTCCTCGCCGGCGCAAGCGCGGTGATCACTACGCTGATCGCACTGCAAACGGCGGAGACGGGTCTCGACATGCGCCACGTTCTCACCATCAATGTTCCCGCTACGTCCTACGGAAAAACGCATCAGCAAGTAGTCGATTTTTACAGGGAATCGATTCGCCGCATTGAGGCGCTACCCGGCGTGAACAGGACCGCTTTCGGCATGGTTATTCCCTGGCGCGACACCGGCTTCGGCCTGCAATTCTCCGCTGACGGTCATATCCATACCCCGGGAGAGGACCCTCGAGCGGAGTTGCGCGTCATTTCTCCCGGATTTTTCGCCTCGCTCGGCGTTCCCATCCTCAGTGGCCGTGATTTCAACGAGTTCGACGGCAAAAAGGGGAGTGAGCCCGTCGTTATCGTCAGCGAAACTCTCGCAAAGCGCATGTTCCCCAATGGAGACGCCGTCGATCGGCACGTCTACTGGACGGATCCCGTGCTCCAATTCGCCCCCGGAATTAGCGGCGCACCACACCGCATCATCGGCGTCACCGCCGATATTGACGACCAGCACATCGTCCCCGCGCCCGTCCTCACTGTCTATAACCCCTTTGAAGAGGGTCCACTCTTTGGCGGCCACCTTTTTATCCACACCAGCGCAGATCCTTATTCGCTCGTCACGCCGGTCACGCGAATTATTCGGGACATGTCCGCCGAACAGCCCATTGAGCACCCTGCCACGCTCCAGGACGTTCGCGCGGAGGTGCTCGCGCCGGACCGTTTGAACTCGCTGGTGTTCGGCGTGTTCGCGGCTGTGGCCCTGGCGATTGCCGTGGTTGGCGTCGCGAGCGTGCTGGCGTTTTCGGTTAGCGCGCGGACGCGCGAATTCGGCATCCGCCTGGCGCTGGGATCGCAGCCTCAGCTTCTCCTGAAAGGTGTCATCGCCGAAGGCGGCCTGATGGCTGGGGCTGGCGTCCTCGCCGGGGCGGCATTTGGGTATGTGGCCGCGCGTTTGGCGGGCAGCTATTTCTTCGAGGTCAAGATGCCCGGCGCCTTGCCTGTGATCCTCTCTGCGTTCGTGCTGCTCGCGGCCGCAGTCGTAGCGTCGTGGCTGCCCGCCGCCCGCGCCGCGCGCATCGATGTTATACAAGCGCTGCGGTCGGAGTGAGCGAGTCGAGAGGAAAGATTTTCTGGTTTGTGCCCCTGGCGGTCTCTCTTCCTCTGTCCCATGTTACTAAATGCTAAGAGAGATTCTTGGCTGCGCAGGCCGAATCGGAAAGAATAATCGCCCTGCTCCGCTCGCAACGACCGCTGAAAGTACGGGCTCCGAAACGCGGGCACGATACATCGTGCCCGTACAAGAAAAATGCTGGGCCTCCCGACACAAACGTCGGGACTCCCGGTAAGGGCAACCGGGACGCACAGGGCACGCCCCACAAACCAGGCGAAAGTCCGGCGCTACGAAAGAGCGAGGGGAGTACTAGAGCACGCGGATGCAAAAGGCGATGGCGTGGGTTAGTATGAGCGGCGGAGAGGGAAATTCATGAGTTCGACACTGTCACGAAGCGCGTCAGGAACGGTGGCGGACACAGGCTTGTCCAAGGGGCCGTTTCGGGCGCCGCGGGGGACGACGATTTCCTGCAAGGGATGGCAGCAGGAGGCAGCGCTGCGGATGCTTTTGAACAATCTTGATCCGGAGGTGGCGGAGAAGCCGGAAGATTTGGTGGTGTACGGCGGGACAGGCAAGGCAGCGCGGAATTGGGAATGTTTTCATGCGATCGTGCGATCGCTGAAGGCGCTGGAAGCGGACGAAACGCTGCTAGTGCAATCGGGAAAACCGGTCGGAGTTTTCCGCACACATGAGTACGCGCCGCGGGTGTTGCTGTGCAATTCGAATCTGGTTGGCCACTGGAATAATTGGGACCGCTTTCATGAGCTGGACCGCGCGGGATTGATGATGTACGGGCAGATGACGGCAGGAAGCTGGATTTACATCGGGACGCAGGGGATTTTGCAAGGGACGTACGAGACGTTTGCGGCGGCGGCGAAAAAACATTTTGGCGGGGATCTGAAGGGCAAACTCGTTGTGACCGGCGGGATGGGCGGGATGGGAGGAGCGCAGCCACTGGCGGCGACGATGAATGGCGCGGCGTTCCTGGGGATTGACGTGGACCCGGAGCGCATCAAGCGGCGCGTGAAAATGGGCTATTGCGACGTGATGGTGACTTCGCTGGATGAGGCGCTGCGGATTTTGAAGAATGCAGTGCGCAAGAGCGAAGCAACTTCGGTGGGGCTGGTGGGCAATTGCGCGGACTTGATTCCGGAGCTGGCGAAGCGCGGCGTGGTGCCGGATTTGCTGACGGACCAGACCAGCGCGCACGATCCCATCGGCGGATACGTGCCGAATGGAATGACGCTGGAAGGGGCGCTGGAGCTGCGGAAGAAGGGTCCCGAAGAATACAAGCAGCGGGCGATGGCAGCGATGGCGGCGCACGTCCGGGGAATGCTGGATTTGCAGAAGCTGGGGGCGGTGACGTTTGATTACGGGAACAACATCCGAACGTTCGCGTTTCAGCAGGGAGTGAAAGACGCCTATGACTTCCCGGGATTTGTGCCGGCTTATATCCGGCCGCTGTTTTGCGAAGGCAAAGGGCCGTTCCGATGGGCGGCGCTTTCGGGAGAAGCTTCGGACATTGCGCGGACGGATCAATTGGTACTGGAAGTTTTTCCGCAGGACCAGCATTTACATCGCTGGATCAAGCTGGCGCAGAAACGCGTGAAGTTCCAAGGGCTGCCATCGCGGATTTGCTGGCTGGGATACGGCGAGCGAGACAAGTTTGGACTGGCGTTGAACGAACTGGTGGCGAAGGGAGAAATAAAAGCTCCGGTGGTGATGGGGCGCGATCATTTGGATTGCGGGTCAGTGGCGTCGCCTTACCGCGAGACGGAAGCGATGCTCGATGGTTCGGACGCGATTGCGGATTGGCCGCTGCTGAACGCGCTGATCAATACGGCGAGCGGCGCGTCCTGGGTGTCCATTCACAACGGCGGCGGAGTGGGGATTGGGTATTCGCAACATTCGGGACAAGTGACCGTGGCGGATGGAACGAAAGAAATGGCGAAGCGCATTGAGCGCGTGCTGACGAATGATCCGGGAATGGGCGTGGTGCGGCACGTGGATGCGGGATATTCCGAGGCGATTGCGTTCGCCAAGAAAAGCGGTGTTAAGGTTCCGATGCAGTAGAGCTGGACGACCTGCCGGTGTCGAACGATTCCACGCAGCGTCTTTCCTGCTTCGAGTTACATCGTATTCGTGCAGTACCAGGCAGCGTTAGGAGGAAATCATGTACGTCATTTTGGGAGCGACGGGAAACACGGGATCGGTAGTTGCCAGGGAATTACTCGACAAAGGCAAAAGAGTCCGCGTGGTCGGACGAGACAACAAGAAACTGGCGCCGTTTGTGACACGGGGCGCGGACGCGCTTGCAGCGGACGTTCTCGATACGGATGCCTTGAGCCGGGCGTTTGCCGGGGCGCAAGGCGTGTACGTGCTGATTCCGCCGGACATGACCAGTCCTGATTTCCGCGCGTATCAGGATCGCGTGACGGAATCCATCGCAAAAGCGCTGGAAAAGGGAGGCGTGGCCCATGTGATGACGCTTAGCAGCGTCGGGGCCGACAAGCCGGACAAGACCGGGCCGGTTGTGGGACTGCACAATTTGGAATTGCGGCTGGCACAAGTCCCGGGGCTGAATGCGCTGCACCTGCGCGCGGGATACTTCATGGAAAATACTCTCGCGCAGATCGGCATCATTCGGAATTTCGGCATGCTGGCAGGGCCGGTTCGCGCAGACGTTCCGCTGCCGATGATCGCGACGAGCGACATTGGGGCGGCCGCCGCGGATGCCCTGCTGCGCCTGGACTTCCGCGGGCAGCAGACGCAGGAACTGCTGGGAGCGCGGGACGTGACGTACACGGAGGCGGCGAAGATCATTGGCACGGCGATCGGAAAACCCGACCTTATTTACACTCAGTTGCCGGATGAGCAAGTGATCCAGGCGATGACGGGGATGGGAATGTCCAGGAATTTGGCGGAACTGCTTTGCGAAATGTCCGCAGCGCTCAACAGCGGATACATGAAGCCGCTGGAGCCGCGGTCGGCGAAGAATACGACGCCGACGACGCTTGAGGCGTTTGTGCAGGAAGTGTTTTTGCCGGCAAATAAAGGGCAAGCGGCGAAGGCATAATACTGAGGCGCGAAGCTACAACGGGGCTGAAGTAACCGGCAGGAAGGCTAAAGCCTGTCCTGCCGGTTTTGTTTTGGGCATAATACGGAAGCCTTGGCGGATTCACTGTTTATCACCGGTGCATCGCAACTGCTGACGCTGTGCGGACACGGTCCGCGGCGCGGCGATTCCCTTTCCAACCTGGGCTTGGTTAGAGATGGCGCGCTGCTGGTGCGCGATGGATTGATTGCCGCGGTGGGGACGCGCGCGGAAGTGGAAAAGCTGCCGGAGGCGCGGGCGGCGGAGAAACTCGACTTGGGCGGGCGCGTGGCGCTGCCGGCGTTTGTGGATTCGCACACGCACCTGGTTCATGCGGCGAGCCGGGCGGAAGAATATGAGCTGAAGATAGCCGGAGCGAGTTACGAAGAGATTGCGCGAAAAGGCGGAGGGATTCTCAATTCCGTGAAGAAACTGCGCGCGGCAACGAGCGAGGCTTTGAAGAAGCGCGCGCTGGCGGCGCTGAAACAGTTCGCGGCGCACGGAACGACAACGTTGGAGGCCAAGAGTGGGTACGGGCTGGACGTTGCGAGCGAGTTGAAGATTCTGCGGCTGCACAAAGAGTTGGCGGCGGAGCAGCCGCTGGAAATAGCATCCACATTTCTTGGCGCGCACGTGGTGCCGGCGGAGTTTCGCGGAAAGGCGGGCGGAGCAGAACGGTACATTCAGTTGATGGAGCAGAACATGTTGCCGCACATCGGCGAGGGCCGGTTGGCGGAGTTTTGCGATGTGTTTTGCGACCGCGGCGCGTTTACCGTCGAGCAGTCGAAACGCGTGCTGCAGGCGGGGCGGCAGTGGGGCTTGGAGCCGCGGGTGCACGCCGAGCAGCTTTCGCGGACTGGCGCGGCGCGGCTGGCGATCCTGCTGCGGGCGGCGAGCTGCGATCATCTGGAGAAAGTGAACAAGAGCGACATCGCGGCACTGGGAAAATCGGAGACGGTGGCGACGCTGCTGCCAGGATGCGATTTTCATCTGGGGCTAAAGCAATATGCGCCGGCGCGTGCGCTGATTGATGCGGGAGCGATCGTGTCGCTGGCAACGGATTACAATCCAGGAACGAGCCCGACGCTGAGCATGCCGATAATTCTGTCGCTGGCGTGCACGCAATTGCGCATGACGCCTGCGGAGGCAATTACGGCGGCGACGATCAACGGCGCTCACGCGTTGGGACGCGAAAAGAACGTCGGATCGCTAGAGGTTGGCAAACAAGCGGACATCGCCGTATTCGAGGTGGCCGACTACCGGGAAATTCCCTATTATTTTGGTGTGAGCCATTGCTGGATGACCGTGAAGCGTGGCCGCGTAATCCATGCCGCCGAACAAGCCCCAATCTAATTTTTCCAAGACGCCGGTGAGGAGGGTGCGCCTCCTGAAGATTGCGCCGCGCAAGAGCAAAAGCTTGTTCGAAGAATACTTCTACCGCTTTGTGGCGATGATCTGCCTGGCCGTGATGATCCTAGGAAAAGCAGGGGGGCTGAGCGGCTACGATGCAGTGGTTACGGGACTGTGGCTTGGGGGCTTCCTGTGGTTTGCCCGGCAGGTGAGAAATTACCGAAAACAGCAAACGGCCACTGGCACGATTGAACAAACCAAACAAGCGGCTCAGGCGGCTCCGCAAATGATAACGAAAACGCTGCCGGCGAACATGAAGCCGATGATCGGGCCACAGTGGCCGGTGAAAATGGTGTCAGGGGCAGCGAGGCTGCGGCTCCAGAGGCCCGTCCTGCCAGCGCGAGAGTCGACAAAGCCTGCGCAACAGCCGGCCCCGGCTGGGCAAACATTAGTGGCGCCGGGCAATCCGGGAAAGAGGGCGTTCGTGTATGAAAGGCCGACATTGCCGGACCGACAGCCGAAATTGCCGAATAATTGGGCAGGCAAACAGGATAAAAAACCGAAAAAATGAAACGACTGATTGAGTGCGTGCCCAATTTTTCCGAAGGACGCGACGCCGCCAAAGTGGATGCCATTGTCGCGGCAATGAGCAGCGTGCCGGGCGTGTACGTGCTGGATCGCGAGATGGATGCAGACCACAACCGCTCGGTGGTCACACTGGCAGGCGAGCCAGAGGCCGTGGCGGAAGCAGCGCTGCTGGGCACGGGCAAAGCCATGGAAGTGATTGACCTGACGAAGCACACCGGCGCGCATCCGCGCGTCGGTGCGACGGACGTGCTGCCATTTATTCCCATTGAGGGCGTGCCCATCGAGGATTGCGTGGCGCTGGCGCGGCGCGTGGGCAACGAAATTTGGAAGCGCTACCGGATACCGGTTTTTTTTTACGAAGCGGCGGCGACGCGGCCAGACCGCATAAATCTTGAAAATGTGCGGAGAGGGCAGTTCGAAGGGCTGCGCGAAGAGTTGAAGAAGAACATGGAGCGGCAGCCGGACGTTGGAGAACCGAAAGTGCATCCAACGGCCGGCGTGACCGTGGTGGGCGCGCGGAAATTTCTGATCGCCTACAACGTGAATCTAAATACTTCCGATATCGGCATCGCAAACAAGATCGCGAAGGCGATCCGGTTTTCGTCGGGCGGGCTGCGGTACGTGAAGTCCATGGGCGTGGAGCTGAAGGCGCGCAACCTGGCGCAGGTGTCCATCAACCTGACGGATTTCGAGCAGACACCGATGCATCGCGTGTACGAGATGGTAAAGCGCGAAGCGGAGCGCTACGGCGCGGTGCCGGTGGGCAGCGAAATCGTCGGGCTGATTCCGAAAAAAGCGATCGAGATGGCGGCGGACTTTTTTCTGCAACTGGAAAACTTCTCGCCGGCGCAAGTATTTGAGAACAGGCTGGAGGACGCGCTGAGCGGCGCTCCCCTGGCGGTGGCGAAAGACGGAAAACTGGCAGGCCTGGCGCGCCCGTTTCTGGACGCGGTGGCGTCTCCGGCGGCCACGCCCGGAGGAGGAAGCGCCTCCGCGTTTGCGGGAGCGCTGGCGGCGGCACTGGGCCAAATGGTTGCGGCGCTTTCGCGGAAAAAGAAATCGCAGGCCGGATATGCGGATCAGCTCTCGGCAGCGCTGGACGAAATGCGCAAGACTGCGGGAGACCTTGCCGAGGCCATCGACCGCGACGCAGCCTCTTACGACGCCGTGATGGCGGCATTCAAATTGCCGCAAGGGGGCGCGCAGGAAACGCGGCGGCGCGAAGAAGCGATACAGAAAGCGACAAAGGGCGCGTCCGAAGTGCCATTGCACGTGGCCGAGCGCGCTGTTGAGCTTTTCGAGCGGCTTGGACAACTGGACAGTATCGTCGCCGCATCCATGAAGTCAGACTTGCAGGTGGCCAGGTTGATGGCGGAAGCAGGAGCTCGCGGAGCGTTGGCCAATGTCGAGATCAATCTCGATGGGCTACAGGACGCGGCGTATGTCGCGTCGATGCGCGCCAAGATCACCGCACTGCGGGAGCGGTTGGGCAATGCGGCCCGCGCGACAAGAGCGTAGACTAGAAGTTCCCCCCCTGCCGATTCAAAAGGAGCACGACATGAGAAGGAGCACGACATGAAATTGACCACGCATTCAGGTGTGACCCCGCCCACATGGGGGTCGACGATGCGCCCGATCGTGGCCGCCGGCGTTTTGGTGGCCATGTCCCTGGCGATGCCGAAGCCCACGCGGGCAGGACGCCTTGGTCCGGACATCATCGCGCTCTTCCCTAAGGAGATTGGGGAATTTGCTTACGCCGATTTGAAGAAGGCGCGATCGCTGAAATGGTTTCCCCAATTGCGGGAGCAGATGCTGCCTGACCGCTTCCGGCAATTCGAAAAGTTCCTGGCGGCCGCTGGAGTCGACCCGAATTCGCAAGTCGATGAACTTGCCTGGGGGCTGGTTGCCGAGGGGATGAGCGCGAAGACCGAAGGCGTGGGTTCGACGGACGTTCCCACGGGTGAAGAGGTCGTCGGCGTGGCTCTCGGTAATTACAATCCGGGCTCCACGGAAGGATACTTCAAGCAGCAGAAGCTTCCGACGTTTAAGGCGCGGGGTTACACGCTCTATGCGTTCGGCACGGGTTCGGGAGCGAACGATTTGTTCTTCTTTTTCATCGATTCGAACACGGCGGCGTTTGGCCATCGCGACGTGCTCGAAAAGATGGTGGAAGTGCGCTTTGGCGCCGAAGAAGGATTGCTGCGCAACGACAGGCTTTTTCCGCTGATCAACGAAGCGAACGGCAGCGGCGTGGTCTGGGCGGTGCTGAATCCCGCTTACACGCGTTTGGCGATGCAGCAATTGGCACCGGAGGTGCAACAGTTCCCCGAAGCGGCGAAGCTCGTGGCGCGCATGCAGAACATGATCATTAACGTGGACGCGAGCAGCGGCATCGACGGAAAGTTTCAGGCGGTTTGCGGATCGACCGAGGACGCGAACACGCTCGGCCAGTTGCTGCAGGCGGGATTCCTCTACAAACGATATCAAACGCAAAAAGACAACCCGGATCTGGCGCAATTGCTGGATCAGGCGCGCGTGACGCCAGCGGGCGATCGAGTGATGCTGCGGATGTCGCTTAGCGACGACCAGATGACGTCGCTGATTCGCAAGAATACGTTCGCGCTGAAGATGTGAAATTTTGATAAGAGTAATGTGCAAGAGAAAGGCCAGAGAGCGCGCTGTCTGGCCTTTTTTGTTTCGAGCAGCACCTAAACGCTGGGTGCGACGTGGCCGATGTACTTCGTCAGGCGAGTTACGGCTTCCCCATCGTGCGTTTCATACTGAACGCGATCGAATCCGGCGAAAACAACCTGGACGGACTCTGTAGCGCCAATGTGCGAGGCGAACCCAGCGATGGTGTCGAGGCCGATCGCCGGAGAGTCTTCATCCATATGGGACAGAGCGACTTCCATGCGGTCAGAAAAGCGCGTGAAGGTGATTTCCAATTGAGGATGAGCCGCGCTCAAATGCTCGAACGCTTCCGAGCACGCGGCGATGACGGCGGACTGCAGTCGATCAGCAGCGTCGTTCTCGAATCCCGCGGCGTCGGCGAGAAAGCGTCCAACGCCTCCCGCTGCGGCCGCCAATCGGGAGTCGGCGTCAAGTAGCAGGCGGAATGTTTTGGGTTCAGTGGCCACGGCTGCTGGCCAGAGAAACGTCGCAGGCTTCCCGGCAATCAGGGCAATAGTAGAGGCCGTCGGAGCAAAGGCGCACGTTCATCTGTCCCTTGCAGATGGTGCAATATCTTTCGCAGGAGCAGCGATCTTCCGGCAAGTCGCATTGCGCACAAGGGGTCTGACCTTGCATAGGGGCCTCTAAAGAAAACTCTACCTGAGCAGGTGAGGATGCGGCAAGGCGAAGGTCAGGAGGGTACGCCGAGTCGTTTACCTGCTCTTTGGGACAAATTTTGGGCGAGCCGTCGATTCCCTGTTGCCGAACACCGGGTCAATTCCCGATTAGTCAACTTACAGGGCACTGGCAAAGATACTTTATCCTTTCTGTCCAAATTGTTTTTTGTATGCTTCCACGTGATGTGGAAAAAGTTCACCGTAGCACGGGTAAGGGACACCGCTAAGATGAATCTCGAGTCCCGCATCGCCAAGTTCAGGGCTGAAGTCAATGATTTGAATGCCTCCGCTGCACTCGATTGGGGCACCGTCCACTACACTGATCATGAGTCTCGGAATCGGTACCCAGCGATCTCGATGCTCAATGCAATAAGGCTGGATCGAAGCGTAGGCTGGAGTCGGCAAGAACCGCCCACCCGCGACACCCATTGGTGCGTCGCCTCCCTCAAGTTCAGAGAAGCCGATAATTTCATTCCCGAGTTTAACTTCGAAGCGCATGGGAGCAGATGCAGTGACTGAACCTGCCTTTCATGAATCCCAGAGTACTTCGGAAAACAGGAAAATGGTAGGTGATGAACACTCGACTAAACCGCTAGCACCCGATGCGCTTCTTTGACCCGTTGGAGAGCGCATGCTAGTATCGGTTTCTGCTTGAGCCATTGGAATGGAATCCGCCGCAACTCCTCACAAGAGCGAGCTTCGTAAGACGCCGCTGAACGCGTTGCACCGCCGCCTGGGCGCCAAGATGGTCAACTTCGGCGGGTGGGATATGCCTGTCGAATATCCATCGAGCGGGGGGCTGATTGCAGAACACAAGGCGGTGCGCAGCGGCGTGGGCGTTTTCGACGTCAGCCACATGGGAGACATTCGCATCCGCAGCGGCGCGAAGCCCGGCGGGGCGCTGGCGGCGGTGCAGCACATCAGCATGAACGATGCGTCGAAGCTAGCCATCGGACAGGCGCACTATTCGGCGATGCTCTATCCGGAAGGCACGTTTGTGGATGATGTAATCGTGCACCGGCTGGGCGAAGATGATTTTCTGTTGGTGATCAATGCGGGGACGCGCGAGAAAGACGTCAATTGGGTGCGCGAGAATGCGAAGAGTTTCGATTGCGTTGTCGAAGACCTGAGCGACGCGTACACGCAACTGGCGATTCAGGGGCCGCGCGCGATCGATGTGATGAAAAAGCTGACTGATGCGAATCTGGACGCCATCAAGAATTACTGGTTCACGCATGGAACCGTCTGCGGCCTCAAGAACACATTGATCGCGCGCACCGGATACACGGGCGAGGATGGTTTTGAGATTTACGTGCCCTCCGATGTGGCGACGAGCGAGAGGGTCTGGAATCAGGTGATGGAAGCGGGGCGCGAGTTCGGAATTGTTCCTTGCGGATTGGGATGCCGGAATACGCTGCGGCTGGAATCGAAGATGGCGCTGTACGGGCATGAGATCAGCGACAAGATCAATGTGTGGGAAGCCGGGTTGGACCGCTACTGCAAAATGGAAAAGGGCGATTCCATCGGGCGCACGGCGCTGGAACACGCGAAAGCCGTAGGATTGAAGCGCACGCTGGTCGGAATCGAGATGATCGACCGGGGAATTGCGCGCGACGAGTATTGCTGTTGCAATGAAGCAGGCGAAGCTATCGGGGTCGTTACGAGCGGCTCGCCTTCGCCGACGCTGGGGAAAAATATCGCGCTGGCGTATGTTCCGCCGGCGTTCTCTGCTGTTGGCACAGTTTTGTATGTGGAAATTCGTGGGCAGAAGTGCAAGGCGCAGGTGGTCCCGACACCGTTTTACAAGCGGCAAAAGAAAACTGCAGTTCAGCAAGTGTCTTGACGAGCGGAGACGATTCCAAGGAGTGACCTGATGGCGTATCCGAAGAATTATCGCTACACCAAGGAACACGAGTGGATCAGTGTGGAAGGCCCACTGGCAACGATCGGAATTACCGACTACGCGCAGCACGAATTGGGCGACGTGGTCTTTGTGGAGCTGCCCAAGCCGGGCACAAAAATCGAGACGGGAAAATCGTTTGGCACTGTGGAGTCGGTCAAGGCCGTCAGCGAGATCTACGCCCCGGCTTCAGGCGAAGTGATTGAATCCAATGGCGAACTTCAGAACACGCCCGAGAAAATCAATACCGATCCGCACGGTTCAGGTTGGCTGGTCAAAGTGCGCCCGACGAATGCCGCCGAGCTTAACGGGCTGATGGACGCGTCTGCCTACGAAGCTTATATCGCGGCCAAGAGTACGGAAGCTTCGGCCTGATGCGCTACCTCCCCAAGAGCCCCGCCGAGCGGAAAGAAATGCTCGCCGCCATCGGCGCAAAATCCATCGACCAACTTTTTTCTGGCATTCCGGAACGTTTCCGGCTGCGCGAAGCACTGAACATTCCCGGGCCGCATTCGGAAGCCGAAGTCATTCAGTATTTCAAGGACCGCGCCGCGGAAAATTCGAACGGCTACACGAGTTTTCTTGGCGCGGGCGTCTACAATCACCTGCAGTCGGTGGTGACGGACGCGATCATCCAGCGCGGAGAGTTCCTAACGTCGTACACGCCCTATCAGGCGGAAATTACGCAAGGGACGCTTCAGGCGATTTTCGAGTTTCAGACGTTGATGTGCCAGCTTACGGGACAGGAAGTGGCCAACGCGTCGATGTACGACGGGTCGACGGCCATGACCGAAGCCGTGCTGATGGCGGAACGCCTGACGGGCCGCCAGCGCGTGCTGGTGGCGCGTTCCGTGCATCCCGAGTACCGCGAAGTGCTGAAGACCTACGCGAAGAATTCCGGCTTGCGCGTGGAAGAGATTCCTTTCACGGTAAGGGGTACAGTCGATTCCAAAGCGTTGCAGTCGGCATTGAAAAACGATGCCGCCGCCGTAGTTGTGCAGTCGCCGAATTTTTTCGGCGTGATCGAATCGTACGCGCCGCTCGCGGAATTCGCGCATGCCTCGGGCGCGATGTTTGTTGTCGTGGTAACGGAGGGAGTTTCGCTCGGTCTTTTGATGCCGCCGGCGGAAGCGGACATCGTCGCGATGGAAGGCCAGAGCTTCGGGCTGCCACCGAGTTATGGCGGGCCGTTTGCCGGTGTGATTGCTTCGCGAGACAAGTTTGTGCGGCAGATGCCGGGGCGGCTCTCCGGCCAAACGACGGACTCCGAAGGGCAGCGCGGCTTTGTGCTTACGCTCGCAACGCGCGAACAGCACATTCGCCGCGAGAAGGCCACCTCGAACATTTGCACGAATCAGGCGCTGTGTGCGCTCGCGGCTACGGTGCACCTGACACTGCTCGGCAAAGAGGGCTTGCGCGAGATGGCGGAGCAGAACTTGTCCAAGGCGCAATTCGCGCTTTCGGAATTGCTGAAGATTCCGGGCGTGCGGCGCGCGTTCGACCAACCGTTCTTCAACGAATTTACCGTTGAGATGCCCCGTTCGGTGAAAATCCTAAATTCGCAACTGCTGCGCGACAAATTCATCGGGCCGCTCGCGCTGGGCACGGCGTATCCGGAATTGACCAAACACGCGCTGGTCTGCGTCACGGAAACAACGCCGCGCGCGGAGATTGAAAGATTCGCAGAGGCATTGAAACGCGCGCTCGCGCGGCCGATTTAAGGAAGCACATTCTGTGGCAGGGGCGGCGCCGCGACGGGCGCGGCTGCAAAACAAGAAGGAAATGAACAAGAAAATCAAAAAAGCATCGCGCAACACCAACCAGAACGAAGGGCTGATCTTCGAGAAGTCCTCGCCGGGAAAGCGCGCGTTCGAATTGCCGCCGCTCGATGTGCCTGCGACCGACCCCGCCAAGGCTCTCGGCGCGAATCACCGGCGCGCGGGCATCGAAGGGTTTCCCGAAGTCAGCGAGATCGAAGTCCTACGCCACTTCACGCGTCTTTCAACGTGGAACTACGCGATCGATCTGGGCATGTACCCGCTGGGCTCGTGCACGATGAAATACAACCCGCGCGTGAATGAGTTTGTCGCCCGGCTCGAAGGCATTGCCACCGAGCATCCTTATCAGCCGCAGGAGCTTTCGCAAGGCTGCCTGAAAATCATGCGGCTGCTCGAACGATGCCTCCTGGAAATCACAGGCATGGATGCGATCACGCTGCAGCCCGCTGCGGGAGCGCACGGAGAAATGACCGGCCTGATGCTGATCCGCGCCTATCTGGAGAAGCAGGGAAATCCGCGCAAGAAAGTTTTAATCCCGGACTCCGCACACGGAACGAATCCGGCCACGGCTGTAATCGCGGGATACGAAGTCGAGAACATCAAGTCCGAATCGCACGGGCAAGTGGACGTGGAAAAACTGCGCGACCAAGTGACCGGAGACGTTGCCGCGCTGATGCTCACGAACCCATCGACGCTGGGAATTTTCGAACAGCGAATTCCAGAGATCGCGGAAATCCTTCACGCCAAGGGCGCGCTGCTCTACATGGATGGGGCGAACATGAACGCGCTTACCGGCGTAACGCGGCCGGGCGACCTGGGAGTCGACGTAATGCATCTGAATCTGCACAAAACTTTTTCAACGCCACACGGGGGCGGAGGGCCAGGCGCAGGTCCGGTCGCGATGAAAAAGATCCTCGAACCCTTCCGCCCGGTGCCGATCCTAGTGGAAAAAGAAGGCGGTCGGCTGGCGCTCGAACCGGTGCGGCCGGATTCGATTGGCCGGGTAAAGGCTTTCAGCGGGAATTTTGGCGTGCTGGTGCGCGCGCTAGCTTACATCCTCGCCTACGGCCCGGGAGTGCGGCAGGCCACGGAAGACGCCGTGCTGAACGCGAATTACATTCGAAAACACCTTGAGGGCGTTTACGAACTGCCCTATTCCCTGCCCTCCATGCACGAGGTCGTGTTCAGCGACGCCATTCAGAAAAAGAATGGCGTAAGCACGATGGACATTGCCAAGCGGCTGATCGACTACGGCTTCCATCCTTATACGACGGCGTTTCCGCTCATTGTCGCTGGAGCGATGATGATTGAACCGACGGAATCTGAGTCCAAGGAAGAATGCGACTTGTTTATCGACGCGATGAAATCCATCGCCGAGGAAGCCGCCACGAAACCGGAAATTGTGAAAACCGCGCCGCACACCACGCGTGTCCGCCGTCTCGACGAAGTAGGTGCTGCCCGCAAGCCCGTTTTGCGCTGGAAGCCGGCTGTTCCGCGCAGCGAAGCCGCGGACTAGAGCGAAACGAACGCACGCCGAATCGCCACGCGTCAGCCGAAGATTCCCTTCAAGGCACACGTTCGCTCGCCGCACCGTCACCTTCGCTTGCTTCTTGCTAGAATCCTCCTAGACGTTTTCCCGATGGACAGAAATCCCCATGACATCCGCTCTCGAAGCCTGGCTCCCGAAATCGATACTCCTGCTGCGCGGCTATAATCGCCACAAATTCCTTTCCGACTTGATCGCCGGCGTGACCGTTGGTCTTGTCGCGCTGCCGCTGGCGATGGCGTTCGCGATCGCCTCGGGAGTGTCCCCGCAAGCGGGGTTGTACTGCGCCATCGTCACAGGCTTCCTGATCTCCGCACTGGGCGGTTCGAAAACGCAGATTGGCGGCCCGACAGGGGCATTCGTGGTGGTCGTTGCGGGAATAATCGCCAAGTATGGCATCGACGGCCTGTTTATGTGCACCATGATGGCCGGTGTTCTTCTGGTGCTGCTGGGCGTGACCGGCATGGGCACCATGGTGAAGTACTTTCCCCGGCCCGTCGTCGTCGGCTTCACCAACGGCATCGCTATCCTGATCGCCAGCACGCAGATTCGCGATTTCTTCGGCCTGAAAATGGATCATGTCCCCGGTGATTTCTTCCACCGCATGATGGCTTTTGGACAAGCGTGGAATACGTTTTCCGTGCCGGCGACTGCCGTATCGATCCTTTCGATTGCGGTGATGGTTTTCTGCCTTCGGTATGCGAGGAAAATTCCGGGCGCCATCCTAGTCACGATTGGCGCTACGGCCACAGTTTTCTTGCTGCATCTCCCCGTTGAAACCATCGGAACACGTTTCGGGGGAATCCCCAGCGGCTTGCCGAGAGTCGCCATTCCGCAATTCCACTACGACGTCTTTCGTCAGCTTCTGTCAGCCGCGTTTACCGTGGCCATGCTCGGCGCCATTGAGTCGCTGATGTCCGCGGTCGTCTCCGACCGCATGAGCAATGACAAGCACAATCCCAACGTGGAATTAATTGGCCAGGGCATCGCGAATATCATTTCGCCGCTGTTCGGCGGACTCCCTGCTACCGGAGCGATTGCGCGCACTGCCACGAACGTGCGCTCTGGCGCGAAGACGCCTATTGCGGGAATGATTCACGCGTTGACGCTTCTGGCGATCGTGTTGTTTGCCACTCCGCTGGTGAAGAACGTCCCTCTGTCGGGGTTGGCCGCAATTTTGATGATCGTCGCCTACAACATGGGCGATTGGGAGGAGATTCCTGAGATTCTGAAACTAAGCAGCGCGGACATTGCCGTTTGGCTTCTGACGCTGACTTTGACCGTCGTGACCGACTTGACGTTTGCTGTGGAAGTCGGAATGGTGCTGGCTGCGCTAACCTTTATTCGCAAAGTTTCCAGAACCACGACGGTGAGCCCAGTCACCAAAGATTATGTGGAAGACAGCCGCGTGCATGTCTTGCAGGGAAAAGACATTCCGGACTACGCGATTGTTTACCGTATCCATGGCCCCTTCCTCTTCGGCGCGACCGACAAATTTGCCGACATTCTCCATTCCCTCGACAAGCTGCCGCCCATCGTGATCCTTCGCCTGCGAAACATGACCGCAATCGACGCCACCGGCTTGGGCGCCATTCGTGACTTGGCGGACACGTTGCATGCGTCGGGGCGCTCGTTGCTTCTCTGCGGAGCGCGCGAACAACCTTCGCAACTGATGAAGCAGGCGGAGTTCGAACGCCACGTCGGCGCGGAAAATATTTGCGGCAGCATCTCCCAAGCGTTAGAGCGAGCCGCGGAGGTCTATCGCCGCTACCATTCGAACAGGCCCGCGGGCGAGCCGACTCCGAGCAGGTGAGAAGCGCACGGTTCGCTTCAAGTCCTTACTGGGGACACCAGTACTGTTTTCACTTCGCCGGGAATTTCTCTCCGATTCAAGCCGACCTCCGCGATTCATCGAGCCTACACGCCGCATTCTCCGTTGTGTAACAACTCGCCTCTAGTCTCTTGCGCGGGCAATCGCTTCGGCGCTCTAGCCAATAAAGGAGACTGTCTTGAAACAAAAATTACTCGCAATTGCAATGTCGATCGGATTGATCGGCACTACTCTTTCCGCTCCGGCCCGCGCCAACGAGCTTGGCTCGGGAAACGAAATTACGCATGTGCTCCTAATCAGCGTGGATGGTCTGCATGCGCTCGACGTAGCAAACTACGTCATCCACCACCCCCATTCCGCCTTGGCAGAGTTAGCGAACAGTGGCATCACCTACTCGAATGCACGCACCCCGGCAAACTCCGATTCCTTCCCCGGCCTTCTGGCTTTGGTGACTGGCGGCTCACCCATTAGCCACGGCCTGTTCTATGACGTCAGCTTCAATCGCGGCATATTCGACCCCAGCAATACGACTTGCTCGGGCCAACCCGGCAACATGCAAGTCTTCGACGAAAGTATTGACAAGTACGCCGGCAATCCGCCGGTTTCGCTGAACGTCATTGATCCCGCCGCGCTCCCAAATCACCTGGACGAGAACGGCAAGTGTGTCCGGCTTTTTCCCCACAGCGCCATGAAGTCCAACACCATTTTCGAAGTGGTCAAGGCCAACGGCGGTGACACGGCGTGGGCGGACAAGCACCCTGCATACGATCTCGTCAACGGTCCTTCCGGCAAAGGTGTGGATGATCTGTACACGCCGGAAATCACCAACGTCGGTGGGCTTGACAACACGGTGAGCGTCGTCTGCACGGTCAACAATGACGCCCTGAAGGTTCAGGGAATTCTCAACGAAATCAAGGGACTAGAACACGACGGCACGCCCGGACTCGGTGTCCCGGCAATTTTCGGAATGAATTTCCAAGCGGTCAGCGTGGGGCAGAAGCTCGCAAAGGACAACTCCGACGGCAGTTGCGTTGCCGATACTTTGTTCAACGGGCAACCGGGTGGCTACAAGGACGGCGCGGGCACTCCGACGGATGTCCTCGCCTATGCGCTGCGGAAAACTGACGAAGCTCTCGGTAGCATGATAAATGGGCTCAAGGCGCAGCACATCTACGATTCCACCCTGTTCATCGTCAGCGCCAAACACGGCCAGTCGCCGATCAACCCTGCGAAGGTAAACAAGCCCGGTCACTTTGCGGACCTGGTCGCTGCGCTTGCGCTTAAGCAAGGTGCTACAAATGATCCGGGAGTCGTCGCCATCGCCAATGCCAACAACTGCGGCACCGGTCCATGCGGGTTCGTTCAGGACGACGATATCGCGCTTATTTGGCTGCAGGACCAAAGCCAGACGGGAGCAGTTGCATCCTACTTAAACGCGAATGCCGAAGCGCTCTTTATCGATGAGGTACTAGCGGGAGCCGAGATCAATCTCAAGTTCAACAGCCCGTTGGCCGACAACGCCACGCCCGATATCCTCGTGCAGCCCGTCTACGGCACGATCTACACAGGATCGTCCAAGAAAAATGAAGAGCACGGAGGATTCAGCTTCGGCGACACCAACGTCGGACTGATCGTCTGCAACCCAGCTTTGCATCCCCGCGTGGTCAAGACGCCGGTTGCTACGTCTCAGGTTGCCGCTTCCATTTTGAAGGCTCTTGGAATCGACCCAAGCGAACTGCAAGCCGTGCGTCGCGAAGCCACGACCGTGCTGCCATTCCTCTTCACCGACGAGCGTGGGGACGGTCAATAACCCGGTTCACACCTAAGGTCCAAAACGAAAGGGCGTCCCGAGTTAAGTCGGGGCGCCCTTTATTCTTATAAGACCTTTCGCCTCTTCCCGGCGCCCTTTGTATCTGGCCTTGAACTTTTCTATCTCGCGAACCGCACCGAATCGAGAATCGAGGAAAACGTTTTATCGTAATTGTCGTAAGCGGACTGCGGAGCGACGCAAACGAAATAAACCAAACCCTCCGGACGTAGAACGCTGACGACCCAATCCGTCTCCTGGCCGCCGGCAGGAGAAACATTACTCAAATACGTCGAGAGGCCCGGCTGGCCGTTCAAGCGCAAATGCTCGCCTTGTCGGGTAATCTTCATGCTAGGGTTCGACTTTTGAAGATCCTGAATCACCTGGCTTGTCGCGCTATTCAGGGCTTTTCCATCGCTGGGATCACCCTTGGCCTGCGCCACGCCGATGATCAGCCCATACGCAAGGCTGCTATGGCCGCTGCCGTCGTCCAAGACTCCGCCTTCGGGAGCGAACGAAACGCCGGGTCCGTCGCTATCGGGATACTTCTTCCAATTGTCCGGATACTTCAGCGTGTACGAACTCGCCTGATACTCGGCGAAGTGGCGGGATGGAGGCGCAGGAGCAGCGGCGGACCCGGGCGCTCCGGGCACCGGTTTTTTCACCACCGGCAAGGCCAGCACTTCGCGTTTGATGGCTTCGAACTCAGCGGAGTCTCGCTTGGCATCTGGTCGAGGGCCGCCAAGTTTCTCGACTTCCTCATCCACGCGCTCGACGCGATGCTCCGGATTCGGGTGGTCGGAAAAAAACTCCGGAGGATTCTTGCCCTTCGATTCTGCTTCAAGCTTCTCGAAAAACTGCGCCATGGCCCGGGGGTCGTACCCCGAATCGTACAAAACCTGAGTACCCATGACGTCGGCTTGCGATTCGGCCGTTCGCGAATAGCGCAAGAGCACTCCTCCTGCCGCGAAAGTGCCGAGTGTCGTCACCAGCGCGCCGCCGGTGCTGTCTCCGAAAATCGCGCCGAAGATCCCCAGCCCCGTCTCGGCCAGCATCGCTTTGGATGCCTGGTTCGTTCCGTGGCGAAGAGCGACGTGCGACAGTTCATGGGCCATCACGCCTGCAAGCTGTGCCTCGTTGTCGGCAGCTTCGATCGCGCCGCGGTTCACAAACACGTATCCGCCGGGCAAAGCAAACGCATTGATGGCTTTGTCGTTTACGCAATGAAATTCGAAGGGATACTGCACTCCGCCCGTCGGCAGCTTTTGCGCCAGACGCGTGCCCAGTTGTGTCAGGTAAGCATCTACTTTTGGCGCATTGCATGACGGTAACTGCTTTGCCGCATCCGTCGCTGCTCGCTTACCGAGGGTTATATCGTCTTGTGGAGAAAACTTGTTCCAGCCCGGCTTGAGTTGCGTCCGCTGCGCCTGCGCACTGGGAACCAAAAGTAAGCACAAGCCAACGAAGAAGCCGACCGCCACTCTGCAGTGCGCTCTGACCAGGCGAGGCTGGCGACAGGTATTTCCTCTGAGAATTTCCCGTTTCGCCCAGCGGATGTTCACTTCAACCTCCGGAAACGCCTCTGAGGAAGGATGGCACTTCTCTCAAAGGTTACTTTACCACCTGGCGCGCGACAAAAGAAAAAGCCCGGGTGGCGAGCCACCCGGGCGGGATTCAGGGTTGGGAAGAGAAGAAGTTTGATTTAGCGAGCCAATCTCGGCGTCGGTTCCGGCGAAAGTGCCACGCCTGGCGCATCCACGGCCTTGCCGCCTTTTGCGGGAGCGGTTCGCGTGGGAGCAACCGGCTCCGCCTTGCGCGCCGGGATCGCCAGGTTTTCACCTTCGCGGACAAAGGTCAGGCGGTCCTGTTCCTTGTTCCAATCAATGCAAATCAAGTCACCGAGGTGAACCTGCTCGGTCGCTAGCAAGTTCGCCATGGGATAAACGACGTGCCGTTCGATGGCACGCTTCAGGTGTCGCGCGCCATAGCGCTGGTCCGTTCCTTCCTGCAGCAGGAAGTCGCGGCCGGTGTCCGTCACGCGGAACAGGAACTGCCCCTTGGCGGTTTCCAGCACGCGCTGTTGCACCTGCCCTAGCTCGATTTCGAGAACCTTCTCAAGCTGCTCGCGCCTAAGCGGATGAAAAACCACTACTTTGTCAAGGCGATTCATGAATTCCGGCGAAAACTTGCGGCGAGCCGCTTCCACGGCCGTGCGCTCCACCTTCTCGTCCAGGCCGGCGGCCGGCTTGTCCTTCGGCTGAATGAAGCCCATGCCTCCCTGCATAAGCTCGGTAATTTCTCCGCCGCCGAGGTTCGACGTCAGGAAGATCACCGTTTGCGAGAGGTCCACGCGGCGGTTGTCGCCCAGCGTGAGTGTAGCCTTATCCAGCATGCCAAGGAGCAATTGCCACAGCGCATCACTGGCCTTTTCAATTTCGTCGAAGAGCAGGAAACTAAGCTTCAGCTTCTCCGTATGGCTCGCGGCCAGCGCTTCTTGAGTGATTAAGGGATGGGTCTCGCGGTGGCCCAAATAGCCCGGAGGTGACCCGATCAGCTTGGCGATTTCGTGCGAATGCTGAAATTCCGCGCAATCAACCTTGATCACTGCGCGGGCGTCTCCAAACAGGATTTCGGCGGCCGCTTCCACAATGCGCGTCTTTCCCGATCCTGTCGGCCCAAGAAAGAGGAGGTTCCCTACCGGACGGCCGGGCGAGTTTAATCCAGCGCAAAAGACCTGGAACATGTCTACGAGGGACTGCACGCCCTCTTCCTGACCGACGATCTTGGCTCGCAAGGAAGAATGAAAATCACAAGTGTCATTGCTACGGATGGTTGGATCCAGTTGATGTCTGACGGCAGCTTTCATTTCATCAACCCTTCATCGCGTCTAGCTCCCCCAAACGCGTAGCGCGTCTCAAAGTCGCGCATCCTTGAGATATAGCATGGGGGTTGCCAATCTTTTCCACAACTTGGATGGTTGAAAAGCAGCGCAATCTCAACAACATACAAGATTTGGGATTCTGAAAATTGTCTCAACCCGTGAGACTGTGTTTCATCTGCAAACAAAATCAGAGACACAGAACAGTTTGTGTCACGGGCCAGGCGACAAAAAGGGGCGCGCCTTTTCAGCGCGCCCGGGTCCATAGTTAAAGTGCCGCTTTAACTGTTTTTAGCGGTCCTGCTTCTTGCGTCCTTGCGCGGGAGCCGCAGAGCCACCACCGGGCTGCGCCACGCGTGACTTCCTGTCGTCCACAGTCGTTTCGGTTGGCGTCTCGACAGACTTCCCGTCTTTCGCCTCAACAGCCACGGCCTTGCCGCCAGCTCCCTGTGCGGCCGCCTGCACCAATGCGCCTTCACCCTCCCGCACGAACGTAAGTTGCTTATGGCTCTCATCCCAATCAATCCGCACCAGGTCGCCCAGGCTGACCTGATCCGTAGCCAACAGATTCGCCAACGGATAAACGACATGACGCTCGATGGCACGCTTAAGGTGTCGCGCGCCATAGCGCTGGTCCGTGCCTTCCTTTAGCAGAAAGTCGCGGCCGGCGTCCGTTACGCGAAAGAGGAATTGCCCTTTGGCCGTGTCCAGAACTCTCTGCTGCACCTGCCCCAGCTCTATATTGAGCACTTCCTGAAGCTGCTCGCGCCGTAATGGATGGAAGACCACCACCTTGTCCAGGCGGTTCATGAATTCTGGCGAGAATTTCCGCCGCGCCGCTTCCACCGCTGTGCGCTCCACCTTCTCGTCCAGGCCGGTGATTGGCTTATCTTTGGGCTGCACGAAACCCATGCCGCCCTGCATCAGCTCGGCAATCTCACCTCCGCCGAGGTTGGAGGTCAGGAAGATCACCGTTTGCGACAAATCGACCTTCCGGTTGTCCCCTAGGGTCAGGGTGGCCTTGTCTAGCATTCCTAGCAGCAACTGCCACAACGCATCGCTGGCTTTCTCGATCTCATCGAACAGCAGGAAACTCAGTTTCAGGTCGTCACGATGGCTTGCCGCCAGCGTCTCCTGGGTGATTAGCGGATGGGTTTCGCGATGACCCAAGTAGCCTGGAGGTGAGCCAATCAGTTTGGCAATTTCGTGCGAGTGCTGGAACTCCGCGCAATCGACCTTGATTACCGCACGGGCGTCTCCAAAAAGAATTTCAGCAGCCGCTTCTACGATGCGCGTCTTTCCCGACCCCGTTGGCCCAAGAAAAAGGAGGTTCCCCACCGGGCGCCCTGGCGAGTTCAGTCCAGCGCGAAAAACCTGGTACAAATCGACCAGCGCCTGGACACCCTCTTCCTGTCCGACAATTTTCCCCCGCAGCGCGGTCTGGAAATCAATCGTGTCCGTGCTGCGTTTGCTGGGATCGAGTGGCAGGATGGTTTCGCTCATGACCGCCTCCTAGTGAACCCGCGATGACAGGTTCGCGTCGCCGAATCGCCCACGTCCAAACTGGTCGAGCTTGACCTGAATAGTGGAATGCAAGAGCTGCAATTGTACAAGCAGTTCCCGTGCCACCACGGGCGATTCAGAAATTCGGAGGAGCGGCGGAAAGATATCCGCAAGTTCGAGATTGAGGGCTCGAAGAGAGGAAACAAGCTTTTGGACCACCGGCGAGTTGGGATTTGCCAGGTCCACTTGGCCGTTCAATTGTTCGCGCAGGGCTTTCCAGTTCAGCTCCACAAAGGGATGCTTCTTGGAAACTTTACGCACGAGATCATCGGTGATTCGCGCCCGGGCTCCGAGACGGGCCAGATGGAGCTGGCGCACTTTTCCGTCGCGGCGCACGTTGTGCACCAGGTAGAACGAATTCCCTTTGCGGCGGACAAAAGCCAAGACGTCACCTCAAACTTACATTACGCTGCGTAGTGTAATTCTCTTCCACTACGCCTACAATATTAGACACATTTTTTCGTAAAAAGTTGCGCCCAATAAGTAACGGCTTTCAACGTAGAGGAAACACCGGAGAATTCCTCATCACTAATTTCGCTGCGTTTCATCGAAATATCGCATTCTCGTTTCATCGCGCCGTTTCCTCCAAATTTCTCCGCTGCTCTCATCGGATGCATGCCATTCTCTGCCGATTCTGGAATCTTCAGCGGTGTTCAGCTAACTGCATTAAACCCGGCTGCGCCACTTTCTTCTTGTTCTCACAACAAGGGACGCTTAGGATTTCTCACCAGTCTCTTGTCATCTTTCGTTGGAGTTCGATTTGAAATGTCTTGGGATCCTGTCTTTCGCTTCGTGAAACAAATTCCTCGCGGCCGGGTTTTAACTTATGGGGCCTTGGCTAAAGCCTTGCGCATGCCCGGCGGCGCGCGTAGCGCCGGACGCGCCATGGCCGCCACTCCTTCCGGAAAAGGCATTCCCTGGCATCGCGTTATCGGTGAGCGCGGCAAAATCCTTATTCGCGAGCCTTACGCTTCCCTGCAGAGAAAACTCCTCGAAAGCGAAGGGGTCACGATTACCGAATCCCGCGTGGACCTGAAACGCCATCTCTGGAAGCCACTCAAAAAATCTGCGCCGAAATTCCGCACCTCGAAAAAGCGTATTCACAAATGAAACGGCAGACAGTCTGTTCTCGCGTTACGAATCGGCCGCTTATCTGCGGTATGCTATACGCTCTTTTGTGAGTGCGCCCCGGCTGGTGCGGGGCAACGACATGACCAATTCCATTTTGCAAGTGGAGAATCTCGTCAAGCGCTATGGCGACGTCGAAGCCGTTCGTGGCGTCAGCTTCAACGTCGAAGAAGGAGAAGTTTTCGGCCTGCTCGGGCCGAATGGCGCCGGCAAAACCACTACCGTTGAAATCCTCGAAGGCCTCCGCGACCCCGACGGCGGCCGCGTTTCCGTCTGTGGCCTCGACCCGCAGCGCGAATCGGGAGCTCTTAAGCACGAAATTGGCGCCGCGCTGCAATCCACGTCGCTCCCCGACAAGCTCCGCGTCATGGAAGCTCTTCGTCTCTTCGCCAGCTTCTACAAGCGCGGCCGCAAGCCTGAGGAATTGCTCAAGCGCTTCGGCCTGGAGGAAAAGCGCAACACGTTTTACAACCAGCTTTCTGGCGGCCAGAAGCAGCGCCTCGCCCTCGCCATGGCTCTGGTCAACGATCCGAAGGTAATCTTCCTGGACGAACCAACCGCGGGACTGGATCCGCAAGTGCGCCGGGAAATCTACGACGTTGTTGAGGAACTGCGCCGCGAGAAAAAAACCATCCTGATGACGACTCATTATATCGAAGAAGCTGAGCGGCTCTGCGACCGCGTCGCCATCGTGGACTTCGGCAAAGTAATCGCTCTCGGCACGCCTCGCGAGCTGAAAGCGCATTCCGGCGGCGCCACTCGCATCGAAGTGCGCCTCTCGAAGCCGGAATCGAATGGCGCGCTGAAGAACCTCGAAGGGGTGGCCGACGCGCGCGAGGTTGGCGGCACCTATGTTCTGCATTCGACGCGGCCGCCGCAAACCATCGTCTCTCTCGTCAAACATCTGGAAGCCGGCGGCAACGAACTCGTCAGCCTCGAAATTGCCACGCCTTCTCTCGAAGACGTGTTCATCGAAATGACCGGAAGGAGGCTACGCGATTGAGCAACTTTGCCAGTTTGACTCGCACGCGCATTCTGCTCGCCCTGCGCAACAAAATGTTTTTCTTCTTCAGCGTCGTCTTTCCGCTGGGCATGTTTTTTCTGTACGCCGGGATTTTCGCGCGCAGCAATCCTCGCGCTGTTAGCTATTTCCTCGGCCCCGTCATCGCTTTCAACGTGATGGGCAGCTTCTGGGGACTCAGCGCCACGCTGGTGATGTTCCGCGAACAAGGGATTCTACGCCGCTTCCATGTCACTCCCGTCACCGCCACGGACATGCTCGCCTCCAGCCTCCTCGCAAACTATGTGCTTACCCTTCCCACCGTTTCCATTGAGGTATTCTTGGCGCGTTTCATCTTTCATGTTCCGAGCCTCGGCAACCTTTTTTCTCTCGCTGTTCTAGTCACCGTCGGCACGGTTTCCTTTGGCTCGCTCGGCCTCGTCGTTGCCAGCGTCACAAACACCATGCAGGAAACTCAGGTGCTCAACCAGATCATCTGGCTGCCTTTGATTTTTCTTTCGGGCGCCACCTTCCCGCTGGCCTATTTGCCCAATTCCGTCCAGCATGTTGGCCTCTTTTTGCCGGCCACGTACCTCGTTACGGCGCTCCAGGGCGCCCTTTATCAATCATTTTCCGTCTCGCAACTCGTCGTTCAAATTCTGGCCCTCGCCACCTGGGCTGTTCTCACCTTTTTCGTTGCGGCGCAGCTCTTTCGCTGGGAGCCAGAGGTTAAAATTCCACGCAAAGCCAAGCTTTGGGCTTTGGCCACCGCGCTGCCTTTTTTTCTCTTGGGCGCCTGGGAAAACACGAACGGCGATATCTTGAAACAGGCGCAAGCCGCCTTCCACTCTCTGGAGCGTCCGGCCAATTCCGATCAGCCATCCAAGACTGCGCGGTAGCCGTAGCGTCCCAGAAACCGCGCCAATTTGGTTTCTGTTGCTTCTCTTCCGGTACCATCAGCGCATTGACGCTCGCCGCCGCGTACCGTATTCTGCGATTTTGAGCCGTGCCACGGCGAATGGCACAGCCAAACAGGGAGCATCTATGCCGATCCAGGCCACCGAAAAAATCTGGCACAACGGAAAGTGGATCAACTGGGACGACGCCAAACTTCACGTCCTTTCGCACGTCGTGAGTTACGGCTCCGCAGTCTTCGAAGGCATCCGCTGCTATGAAACGAAGCAAGGCCCGGCCATCTTCCGCCTGCGCGAGCACATGCAGCGCCTCATCAACTCCGCAAAAATCTACCGCATGGAGCTTCCCTACTCCGTCGATCAGTTCAGCAACACTGCTTGCGAACTGGTCCGCCTGAACAAATTAAATTCCTGTTACGTGAAGCCCATTGTGCTGCGCGGCTACGGCGAAGCGGGAGTGAATCCGCTGAATTCGCCCATCGACGTTTACATGGCTTGCTGGAGCTGGGGCGCCTATCTCGGCCCGGAAGCTCTTTCGAAAGGTGTTGACGTCGGCGTCAGCTCCTGGACGCGCATCGCGCCAAACACTCTTCCCGCCATGTCCAAGGCCGCCGCGAACTACATGAACTCGCAGCTCATTCGCATGGAAGCGACATTCAACGGCTACACCGAAGGCATCGCACTCGATTCGGACGGCCACGTCAGCGAAGGCTCGGGCATGAACGTTTTTCTCGTCCACGACGGCGTGCTTTACACTCCGCCTCTCGCCACCAGCATTTTGCCGGGCATCACCCGCGACGCCGTCGTCAAGCTCGCATCGGACCTCAACATTCCCTTCAAGGAAACGGTCATTCCGCGCGAAATGCTCTATATCGCCGACGAAGTTTTCTTTGTCGGCACCGCCGTCGAAATCACTCCCATCCGCTCTGTCGACCACATCCAGGTCGGCAACGGCGTCGCCGGGCCAATCACCCTCACACTGCAAGCAGAATTCTTCGCCATCACCAAAGGCACCAAGCCCGACCGCCACAACTGGCTCACACCGGTAAGTGCTCCCGTCAGCGTCGCAACGCGCTAGTCGTAGTAGCTAGCCCCGATCGTTGTAGTGGCGCAGCTTGCTGCGCCTGCTTGCTTCGCTTCAACGCTTTCCAGCCATATTGTTGCCATCCTGAGGTCCGTCACCTTCCGCGGACCGAAGGATCTCGCCTCTCAGCGTACCTCTGCGTTCTCTGCGTCTCTGCGTTATCTTTTCTCCCTCTTTTTGTTCGTGGAAAATCGTAACTTGAATTACTTCTAGAATGCTGGCGTTCTGCGCCGTATTCCAGCTAGAATGCGTCCGTTCGAATGGGGCGTGCTTTCTTTTCCCTGTGTGGAGGATCATCGATGTACGGCACATCGCAAAAGCTGATCGCGGAATTCCTGGGAACGTTTGCGCTGATTTTTTTCGGCGCCGGCTCGATCTGCACCGATCAATATTTGCACGGCACGGGCGGCCTCGGCCTTCTCGGCATTGCCCTCGCTCACGGACTCGCCATCGGCGTCATGGTTTCCGCGCTCGGCCACATCTCCGGCGGACATTTCAATCCCGCCGTGACCATCGGCTTCTGGGTCACCAAGCGCGTGAACACCGTAGACACCCTTCTCTATTGGGCCGCGCAGCTCGCCGGCGCGACTGCCGCGGCATTTTTGCTGAAGACCGTCGTTCCCGAAGAGACTTGGCGTGCCGTCACCCTGGGAACCCCGGAGCTGGCCCGCGATTTTCCGCGTTGGGCAGGCATGGCTCTCGAAGCCGTCACGACATTCTTCCTCGTGCTTACCGTCTTCGCCACCGCCGTCGATGAAAAAGGCGCGTTTCGTTCCATCGCCGGCTTTGGCATCGGCCTCTCGATCACGCTCGGCATCCTCGTCGCTGGTCCCCTCACCGGAGCGGCCCTGAACCCTGCACGCGCCTTTGGACCCGCCTTGGCGTCCACCCACTGGGCCAATCACGGCGTCTATTGGGTCGGTCCGCTGGCCGGAGGCTTTATCGCCGGCCTCCTCTACGACTCGCTCTATTTAAAGAAGCCTTGACCCCGACTTGGCCGAAAAACTCGCCCCAAGGCCAGTTAACTAGCGCGCAACCGGCCTGCGCGGTTTCCTTGCCCACCCTTGCCTCGGATGCTAGTTTCGTATCTTAGCTGCATCCTTGCGGGGTTCACACGATATGGCAATCAGCATTGACGATCTTCTGCGCCGCGCCGTCGAAAGCAAAGCGTCAGACTTGCACCTGAAAGTCGGCAACCACCCGTACTTGCGCGTGGACGGCCTGCTCACCCCGCTCACCGACGTGCCTCGCGTCACGCCTGAAGAAATGCTCTCCATGGCCTTCAGCATGATGACCAACCGCCAGAAGCAAAAGTTCAAGGAAACGGCGGAATTGGATATGGCCTATGGCGTTGCGGGCTTGGGCCGCTTCCGCGTCAACGTCTTTCAGCAGCGCGGCAACGTCGGCATGGTGCTCCGCGTGATCCCCACGAAGATTCGCACCAACGAAGAACTCAATCTTCCTACCGTCATCAACAAAATTTGCGAAGAACAGCGCGGCCTGGTGCTGGTCACGGGAACCACCGGCTCCGGTAAGTCCACTACGCTGGCGGCCATCATCGACCGCATCAATGCCACACGCGCCGACCACTTGATCACCATCGAAGATCCCATCGAGTTCCTGCACCGCGACAAAAAGAGTTTCATCAACCAGCGCGAAGTCGAAGTGGACACCGCAAACTTTTCTACTGCCTTGCGCGCCGCTTTGCGTCAGGACCCCGACGTGATTCTGGTTGGCGAAATGCGCGACCTCGAAACCATTTCCACCGCGCTGCTCGCCGCCGAAACCGGCCACCTGGTTCTTTCCACGTTGCACACTCTGGACGCCACGGAAACCATTCAGCGTATTATCGCGGTCTTCCCGCCGCCGGAGCAGAAGCAGATTCGTTTGCAGCTAGCCGCCACCTTGAAAGCCGTCGTCTCCCAGCGCCTCGTTCGCCGCGCCGACGACAAAGGACGCGTGCCCGCTTGCGAAATCATGATCGCCACCGGCTACATCCGCGATTGCATCATCAACGCGGACAAGACGCGCTTGATTCACGACGCTATCGCCGCCGGCACCAGCCAGTACGGCATGCAGACGTTCGATCAGTCGCTCTTTGACCTTTATTCCAAACAGCTCATCACTCTCGACGAAGCTCTCGCGCGCGCCTCCAACGCCGACGAATTCAAGCTGCGCATCCAGGGTATCCGCTCCGCCTCCGACTCCGCCCGCGAGGAAATGGAGCGCCAAATGGCCGACTTCGAGCGCTTCGCTCGCAAGTAAATTTGGAGTGCGAAAAGGTTCTGCCGTTTTTTTAGTTGCGGTCGCGCCGCACTCAAAAGGTTCCTCGTCTCTTGTTCCGTCGTGAAATCCGCTGTATCATCTCCACATTCCTTCCAAGCCGCCGTCAGTCAATCGTTGAGCGGAGACGACCATGTTTGCATCAGAATGCTTGCCCAGCCGCCGAAGCTTTCTCAAGTCCAGCGCGGCACTCACTGCGGGTTTCTCTGGACTGCCTCTTCTCGCGCAACCCCCAGACTCCCAAGAGTCCGACACCATCGTTGGCCCCAGAAAGGGGTACTCCCCCGAAATCGGCACGCTCGTCTCCATGATGGCCTTCACACGCTTTCAGGTCCTTATGTCAACAAAAGGTCTTGCGCAGCCAGACCTCGATTTTCTCCTCGATGACAAAGCCAACCGTATCGGCGCTTTGCTCCTGCACTTGGTCGCCATCGAGACTTTTTTCCAGATCAACACTTTTGAGACCGTCAAATGGGACGCTTGGCCCGACAGCATCAAGCAAAAGTGGGATGTGCCCGGTGGTCTTGGCGAATCCGCTCGCAAAACCATCAAGGGCAACAATCTTGATTACTATTTGAATTTGCTCAAGGAAACTCGCGAGAAAACTCTTGCCGAGTTTCGCAAGCGCGACGACAAATGGCTCATGACCGTCGACAAAGACTGGGGCTGGGGACCTACTAACAATTACTGCAAGTGGTTTCATGTCGCCGAACACGAATCCAACCACAACGGCCAAATCAAGCTGCTGAAAGGGCGCCTCCCCGGCGCCAAGCCCGCATCCGAGTAGCCGAGTCCTGTCCGGCTGAACCATTTTCCCCTGGAACCGCCTTCTCTGCGGTTCCTCCGCGTCCTTTGCGTCTCTGCGTTTTGATTATCTCGCCTATTTCCCATTGAACCTTCAATTGTCGACTGTCAACCTCCTCTCACGCACTAGCCACCCGCCACTTTCTCTTCTATGCTTCTCCCATGTTCAGCAGGCCGCGGCGGCTCGACACCGAAGCGGAATTGTACGACGTAGCGGTGCGCGCGTTGATGCGCCGAGACCACTCCGTCCACGAAATGAAGCAGAAGCTGGAGCGCCGCAGTGATAACAAGCTGCTGGTGCAAGTGGTAATGGCGCGGCTTAAAGAAAACGGCTTGATGGACGACGCGCGTTACGCCAAACAATTCGCCCGCCAGCACACCGAATCCCGCAAGCAAGGCAAGTACCGCGTCGCACGCGACCTCCGCGCCCGCGGCATTCCCGACCGCCACATTTCCTCCGCCCTCGATGAAGTCGCCCAAACGTCCGACGAAGCCGCCGTGGTCCGCCAGCGCATCGAGCGCAAGCTCCGCTCGTACCGGGGCGAAATTGACGAAAAGAAAATGGCCTCCATGTACGGCAGCCTGCTGCGAGCAGGATTTTCCGCCGACGTCGTGCGCCGCGAATTGAAGGCGCTAACAAGAGAAGAATTACCCGAAGTCGAGACGGAGTAACTTTCTCTGCTGGTCCATGAATCCGGCTTCGCTTTTCGGTAGGGGGACAGTTTGAATTCTCTTAATCGCGACAATAGGGGTCAAATTCACACTGTCCCACTACCGGCTTTTCGTTTGACTTTCTGTTACTTTGTGGTATACTCAGTTTTTGCAGATTACTACGCATAAAAGCGGGAGCCTCCTCCCGCTTTTTCTTTTTTGGGCCGGCCGTTTCGGCCTTTGCTAGTCCAAAACAACCAAAACCGCGTCTTTTAGAATCAATCAATTACGAATTGCAAAGTTTATAAGTCCTTTCCTTTGATATTCATGCAAATTCATATCGGGGTAGGGGGTATCCGGCACTGAAGAATGGCCGCGCGCAAACGCCCCGCAGCTCCGGCAGACGATGGGTGAAGCTTGTGCCAACTGGTTTCATTGCGGGGGTTTGCGGCGTCTGCGATACTCTAATGATTGATTCCATAAAGGAGATGAGGCAGACGTGACGGGCACAGGCACAAGAGAGAAGTCCTGGAGCGGCAACGAAATCCGCGAAGCCTTTCTGCGCTTCTTTGAGTCCAAAGGGCACCGGCGCGTGCGCAGCTCGTCGCTCGTTCCTCATGGCGATCCCACGTTGCTCTTCACCAACGCGGGGATGAACCAGTTCAAGGACGTTTTCCTCGGCCTCGAAAAACGCGACTACAACAAAGCCACCTCCGCCCAGAAATGCGTGCGCGCCGGAGGCAAACACAACGACTTGGAGAATGTCGGCTTTACCAAGCGCCACCACACGTTTTTCGAGATGTTGGGCAATTTTTCGTTTGGCGATTATTTCAAGAAGGATGCGATTGCGTACGCCTGGGAACTGGTCACTTCGCCCGAATGGTTCGGCATCGCCAAGGACAAACTCTACGTCACGGTCTTCGGAGGCGCGGAGCTTTCTGGCCACCAACTTGGCGTCGACGAAGAAGCCAAAGGCTTCTGGCTCGAACAAAGAGTCCCGGAGGACAGAATCTTTGGCATTCCCGGCCTGAAAGAAAATTTCTGGGCCATGGGCGACACCGGCCCTTGCGGTCCGTGCAGCGAAATTCATTACGACATGAGCCCCGCCGCGTCCGAGCAGGGCCACACCGATTGCAAATTCCCGTGCGACTGCGGCCGTTACGTCGAGATTTGGAATTTGGTGTTCATGCAATTCAACCGCTTTTGGGCTTGCGAGAGACCAGTAGCATCTCACGACGAAGGCACGTTCGACGCGAGAATACAGGAAGGCGTTGCCGCCCTAACGGCGAAGCATGAGCACAGCCCCAAATGCTTGGGCATAGAACCGCTCCCCAAGCCCTGCGTCGACACCGGCATGGGCCTCGAGCGCGTCGCCGCCGTCCTCCAAGGCGTCATCTCCAATTACGATACGGATTTGTTCGTGCCGCTTCTGGAAGAAGCACAAGGCTTGCTAGTGTTGAGAAATCCAAAGGGCGCCGTCTTCTCCATTGAGCCAAGCAACGTCGCCGCTTCCCTGAACGTAATTGCCGACCACTCGAGAGCATTTACGTTTCTCATCTCGGACGGGGTCATACCCAGTAATGATGGGAGAGGGTACGTTCTCCGAAAGATTATCCGACGCGCAATTCGACATGCGCGGTTCCTAGGCTCGAAGAATATATTTCTCTACGAAATGGTCTCCGCGGTGGCCAGGGAAATGCAGCATGCTTATCCAGAACTTATAGAAAACGAGCAACGCATTTCCAAAATCGTGAAGCAAGAGGAGACTCAGTTTGAGAAGACTATTGCCGTCGGCTTAAGCCGATTTGATGAAGACGTCAAGGAACTGATCCGGGGCGGGGCGAAAACGCATGACCTCAAGATGTGCAACGACCCAGCCGTAGCGGAAAAGGGCACAGAGCGTGCCTTGTATCAGTTCCTGTTACGCAGGGGGGTGACCCTCACTTATCCTGGAGACAAAGCTTTCAAGCTGTATGACACCTTCGGAGTTCCGCTTGATTTCATTATTGATGCCTGTCGCGACGAGGGGATTGAGTTTGACCTAAATGGCTTCGATAAGGCGATGAACGAACAGAAGAAGCGAGCCCGGGCGTCATGGAAGGGCGGGGCGAAGGAGGCGGCGAATCCGGCGTATGCGAAGATTGCGGACCGCTTCAAAACGGGGCCCGATTTTTATTTTGGCACAACCGCAAAAGATTCTCGCATCGAGGCAATCATCACAAAAAACGGTCCGGTCAATGAACTGAAGGCGGGCGAGAGCGGCGAAGTCGTTCTCACCCGCACGGCGATTTATGCGGAGTCGGGCGGACAGGTGGCGGACACCGGCGCGTTCTACGACAACTCGGAGTCGCAACTGCTCGCGGAAGTGAAGGGCGCGTTTTATCCCGTCGCCGGACTTGTGGCGCACAAAATTGTGGCGAAAGACACGCTGCGCGTGGGCGATCGCGTTGCAGTCGTGGCGGATGCGGAGCGGCGCGCGCGCATCATTCGCAATCACACGGGAACGCATCTCGTGAACGCGGCGCTGCGGAATATTCTCGGCACGCATGTAAAACAGTCCGGCTCGCTGAATGCTCCCGACCGGCTGCGCTTTGACTTTTCGCACTTCGCGCACGTGGATGCGGAAGAGCTGCGCGACATCGAGCAGCAGGTGAACGACGAGATTCGCCTGAACACCGAGGTCGAGACGAACGTGACTTCGCTGGAAGAGGCGCTGGCTTCCGGCGCGCTCGCGTTTTTCGGAGACAAGTATCCGGAGCACAACGTGCGCGTGGTGACGATTCCCGATCCCCGGGCGACTCGCGGCTTCTACTCCAAGGAACTCTGCGGCGGGACGCACGTCCAGCGGGTCGGCGATATCGGCGTCCTCAAAATCGTCGGCGAGGAATCTGTAGCCGCAGGCGTTCGCCGAGTCGAAGCCGTAACCGGCATCGGCGCGCTGGAGCATTTTCAAAAGCAAGCGGACATCCTGCGCCAGCTGGCCAGCCAGCTCAACGTGGGCGAGGACGGCATCCTGGCCCAGGTGGAGAAGCTCTCCCAGACCGCCAAGCAACTCGAAAAGGAGCTGGAGGCGCAAAAGCGCAAGGGAGCGCTCAGCCAAATCGATGAGCTCGCGGGGCGCGTGCAAGTTGTTAAGGGGATTAAACTTATTGCCGCCGAAGTGCAGAATGTTGACCGCGAAGGACTTAGGCAGCTTGTGGACAGCCTGCGGCAGAAACTGGGTTCCGGAGTCGTCGCTCTGGGCATGCCGGAGAACGGAAAAGTGGCCTTGATCGCGGGGGTCACCAAGGACCTGACCGCTAAGGTCCATGCTGGCAAGCTGATACAAGTACTGGCCAAGCAGCTGGGAGGTTCAGGGGGCGGGAGACCTGACCTCGCGGAGGCTGGCGCTAAAGACACAGCTGGCCTAAAAAGTGCCCTATTGAGCATCCCCTCCCTGCTAGAGCCCTTGTTATAATGGGGTTGCGCCAGACCGTGTCTTACGGGGGACAGTTACAAGTTCAAGCGTGACCCTTACCGGCTCTGAACTCCCGCATGCGCGGAATAGCAACACGAGCCATCGCCATGGCGACCTCCCTTTGGGTAGACCGCTCGGGTAGGGGCGCTAGTACGGAAGGAACATTGACGGTAAAACGCCAATGTTGAAAACTGTCTGCTGTGTAGTAGGTTCCAAAATTGTTGTCGCCTTCCCCGAGGCAGGCCCGGCAAAACCGGGGTAACAGTCGAGATGATGAGACGCACGGCAAACACGGCAGGGCTAATTAGGACCACGCTGGCCTCTTGCGCGATTTTTTTCGCATCGTTTTTCGCAAATGGTGCGAACGCGCAGATCGCCAAGGTCCTGAATGATGACGGTCGGCAATTTTTCGTGAATGCCGAACCGCCATCACCGAAGTTCGCTGCCACGAAGCCGCGCACCAACATCTACTTGCCCTCCGAAACTTCTTTTACGGGACGCAGCCGTCTGGCCCTGGACATGGGCCGCGACGGCGTCGAGAAAATCGTACGGGAAGCGGCGGACCGCCATCGCGTGGATCCTGCACTGGTCCGCGCGGTGATCGAAACGGAATCGAACTGGAATCCCAAGGCGTGGTCGCACAAAGGCGCCGGCGGATTGATGCAGTTGATTCCCACGACGGCACAACGATACGGAGCCTATGACGTGTTCGACCCGCAACAAAATATCGACGCCGGGGTTAAACATTTGAAGTGGTTGCTAGAACGATACAACGGCAACCTTGACCTGGCCCTGGCGGCGTACAATGCGGGTGAGGGTGCTGTGGACCGAGTTCACGGCGTCCCCGCGTACCGAGAGACGCGGAACTATGTGCAGAAAGTACAGAACGCCTACTTCCGGCCGGGCTCAGGACGTCTTGCTGGCGCTTACGCCAGTTCCCGCGCGATCCACAAAGACGTCACGCCGGAAGGCCGCATCATATTCACCAACGAATAGAAAGAACTGTAAGTGGTTGGTTTTTTTAGTTTTCTGGAGCCCGCGATTGAGGCCTCGGAAGTTTGATTTTTTTGATGTTTGATTTTTTCTGAAGTGAGCGGCGGATTTGCCGCCACGATGTTTGGGGGATGCAGGTTGATGTTTGGGGCGGAAAAAATTTTGCGGATGAGCTTCGCCCGTGTTTCGCCGGTTTTTGCGGCGCTGGGTGCCGCGGTGGTTTTTGTTTCTGCGACGCCGGCGAAAACGAATGCGGAAGCCGCCGCCACCGCGTCGTTGAAACGCCAGTCAGCTGCGGCGCAATTTGCGCGCGCGGAAGAGCAGCGCGCGGCGCTGAACAGCAAACCCGCCGAAAAGCGCACTCTTGCGGATTACAAACAAGTGGTTTTGGTCTATCGCCGCGTCGCCATGATTACGCCGCGGGCTCCGGAAGTCCCCGATTCCCTGGTGGCCGTTGCGGAACTTTACACCGAGATGGGCGACCGGTTTGGACGCGCTTACTACCAGTCGGCGGCGGACACTTACCAATTCCTGGTTCGCGAATATCCGACGAGCAAGTATTGCCAGGATGCCATGCTGCGAACGGCAAAGCTGCAGCGCGACCGATTGGGGGATTCGCAGCTGGCCCAAAAAACCTATGAAAGTTTCCTGAAACGGTATCCACGATCGCCGGGAAAACGCGAAGCGCAAGAAGCTCTGGCGGAACTGGCGCTGCTACAGAATGGCGATGCGCCGCCTGACGCGAACGGGGTAGCTACTTCAAAGACGACATGGCCGAGCGCCGAGGAACCGCGCGCGGACGCGCCGGCGCACTCGGGCGGCAAAGCCGCCAGCGGCAAAGGATCACGGGGGATCCCGCAGGTGCAGCGGATTCGCGCGGCTGCCAACGGCGACGCCACGCGAGTAACCATCGACCTCGAGGACAGCGTGCAATACACTTCCGGGCGCATCGCGAATCCCGAGCGCATCTTTTTTGATTTGCATTCGGCGCGGCTGACGCCGGAAGTCGCGCGCGCGAACATCCACGTTGACGGCGGCCTGCTGATGGCCGTGCGCGTGGCGCAGAATCACAACGGCGTGGTGCGCATTGTGCTGGACGTGAATGGAGTGAAGGAATACGCCTCTTCGCTGACCGGCAATCCACCGCAGCTTTTGATTGATCTGTATGGAGATTCTTCCACAGCGCCGCTACGCAGTGCGAAAGGAAAACCCGCGCAGGAAATTAGCGTGGAAGATTCGAGAAAGAGTGCTGCAGCGGCAAACAGCGGAGCGCGAACGATTCCGAATGAGGCATCGAAAGAATCAGCCGAGGGCGCGGCTTCCGCCTCGGAGCAGCCGACGGGAAATTCAAGAGGCGCCCTCAATACAACGATTAACGCAGGAGCTAACGGAGGAACGTCTGCTGCAAGCAGCGGCTCCGGCGTGAGAGACAATTCATCCGCGGTGGCGCACAATGCGCCTCCGGCCGTGAAGAACTCCAAATCGAAGCCAGTCAAAACAGCGGCAGCGGGCGCGAAACCAGATTTGGTCCGGCCAGCGAGCACGCCGCAGCCGACACGTGACGGCCAGTCTACGTTGACGCGCACGCTGGGATTGAAGATTGGCAGGATTGTGATCGACGCGGGCCACGGCGGTCACGATACGGGAACGATTGGCCCGACAGGCCTAATGGAAAAAGACCTTTGCCTGGACGTGGCGCTGCGGCTGGGGAAAATTATCGAGCAGCGGCTGCCGGGTGCGAACGTGGTGTACACGCGATCGGATGACACGTTTGTTCCATTGGAAGAGCGCACGAACATGGCGAACCAGGCCAAGGCGGACCTGTTCATTTCCATTCACGCGAATTCGAGCAGGGACCACGCGGCTCGGGGCATTGAGACGTATTACTTGAACCTCAAAGGCTCGGCGGAGGCGATGGAAGTGGCGGCGCGTGAAAACGCCACAGCACAGGGAGGCGTACACGACCTGCAGGACCTGGTGCTGAAAATCGCAAGGACAGAAAAGATTGATGAGTCCAAGGAATTTGCCGAGGACATCCAGGATTCCCTTTCCAGGCGAATTCAAAAGACCAACAAGCCGGTGAAGAACCGGGGCGTGCGGAAAGCACCCTTTGTGGTGCTGATCGGGGCGGACATGCCGTCGATCCTGACGGAGATATCTTTCCTAAGCAATCCTGCAGACGAGCAAATGCTGAAGAAGCCCGAGCAACGGCAAAAAGTGGCCGAGGGGCTGTATCAAGGCGTGGCCAGCTATCTGGAGAGCATGAACAGCGTAACGATGAACCTGCCCGCTAAACCGGGGGCAGTGCGCCCAGCAGCCGTAGCCGTTGAACAATCTCGCAACCAAAACTAGGTTGTTGGTGTCTAATAGAAGCCGGGATGCGAAAGTTTCATTTTATTGCCGCGTTGTCTCTGGCGCTTGCCGCCGCACCCTATTTGTCCGCTCAGCAACAGAAGCTTCCCGCTCATTTCGCGAATTGGTCCGGCCAGCCAAGTCCGATGTGGGTGGAGACGGAAGCCGCGTCGAACTATTTAGATTTGTGGAAAGAGACTGGGCGTGCGCCTGGTGAATTCTGCGAGTACTCCTCCGGCGACGCCAAAATCGAAGTGAATTTGCAGAAATACCGCGATCCGAGCAGCGCGTACGAAATGTACACCGCCCTGATTCGTCCGGAAATGCATCCGTCGACACTGAACAGGACTTCGGCCGTGGATGGCGACCGCCTGTTTGTCCTGATGGGGAGTTCCATTCTCGAGGTACGGCCGACGACAGCTGTTTCCACCGCGGATTTGGTAACGCTGGTGAACGCGGTGAGCGCGCACGCCGACCAGACGCCTCTGCCGCCAATTCGAACGTATCTGCCGCAGGGATTCAGCGACGGGACGCAGAGATATGCACGAGGTCCGGCGGCGTTCCGGAATGCCATCGCCACACTGAAGCGGGATGAGTTCGCGAACCTGGTGAGTGACGCGGGATTCGATATGAATGCGGAAGCGATGCTGGCGCAATACCGCGAAGGAAAAGAGCAAGCGGTGCTCCTGCTGCTCGACTATCCTACGCCGCAACTGGCGGAGCAGCACTTGCGGCATTTGGAGCAGGCGATTTCGCCCGCGGCAAAGCAAGCGGGAACAAGCATCGAACGCAAGGCTTCCCTGCTCTCCGTGGTATTGAAACCATCCTCGGCGGCGTATGGCGATTCGCTGCGTCGCGCGGTGAATTACGAAACGGAAGTGACCTGGAACGAGCCGCACCAGACGGTCACCGATCCGCCGCTGATCAATAGGCTTATCGTGATTATCCTGGCGACGGTGTTGTTCATGGTGGCGGCGGTGGTGTTGGGTGCGGCGTTTGGCGGCGTGCGTGTACTGACGAAAATGCTTTTTCCGGGCAAGGTTTTTGACCGGCCGGAACAGATGGACGTGCTGCAACTCGGACTTTCCAGTAAGAGAATCGATTCCCGCGATTTTTATTGAGTGTCGACTCCGGAAGAATGGGCCCGGCGAGCCAGCTGCCGGCGGGGTACAATTGACACCGTGGCTTCTGATGCGCAGATTGCCGCAGGCTCGCAATGCAACTCGCGAAAAGTAACGCATTCCCCTCGTTGGCGTCTAATCTAGTCTTGGGTGTGCCTGGCTTTATGAGTAGAACCGGGCCTCACAAACTTCAGAGATACGTGCAGGGCGTGATGTCGACTATGGGTTGTTGGGCTCGGCCCGCAATATACCCTTGGCTGGTAGCGTATAGACAGACGAGGGGAGGCTAAAAATGAAGTTGAAGGTCGGATTTCTTTATGTCCTACCGCTGTTTGGCTTGCAAATCGTAGCGTCGGGCTGTAACCGAGCGAATCCCCAAGCTGCTGGTCCGCAACTCCCGCCTCCGCCCCTGGTGAGTGTAGTCAAGGCGCAAACCCAAGATGTGCCCGTTTACCTCGACGAGATCGGCAAGAGCTTCGCTTTCGAGTCGGTTACCGTAACCCCGCAAGTCGGCGGCCGCATTACGCAAAGGCAATTCCAGGATGGCGCTGATCTGGCCAAAGGGCAGTTGCTTTTTGTGATTGATCCGCGTCCGTATCAAGCCCAGCTCGATTCGGCAAAGGGCGCTCTGGCCCAGGCAAAAGCTGCGCGCGAACTCGCTAAGGTGGAGTTCGCGCGCAGCTCGGAGCTATTCGGATCCAAGGTCACCTCCAAACAGGATTACGACACCAAAAAGAGCACCGTCGACGTCGATCAGGCGCAGGTGGAATCGGCGGAAGCGGCCCTCGAAACCGCCCAGCTCAACCTGGAATATTGCTATATCCACTCGCCGATCCAGGGCCGCGCCGGCGCGCGACTGGTCGACGTCGGAAACGTCGTGCAGGCCAACACGACCGGGTTGTTGCTGATTCAGCGCCTGGATCCGATTTATGCGGACTTCACCATAACCGAGCGCGACCTCCCCAATGTGCAAAAAGAGATGACCCGCGGAACGCTAAAGACCTTGGTGAGGCTGCCCTCCGATCCGGAAGAGCACGTCCGCGGCGGTAAGCTCACATTTCTCGATAACACCGTCCAGAACGGCACCGGCACGGTCTTTTTGCGCGCCACCATCTCCAACCCCGATCACCATTTCTGGCCGGGGCAATTTCTCAACGTCAGGCTAGTCCTGGCAAGGCAGAAGGGGGC
>WNGO01000004.1_pt1 | contig 136640 bp, 112 predicted proteins | sample 5400511 | NCBI WGS metagenome assembly WNGO01 (sample SAMN13153380, study PRJNA577476) | soil metagenome | isolation source: 20 cm soil or saprolite under Garry oak tree replicate 2 | place: USA:California | collected 2016-06-15 | reverse complement strand
ATTTTGGCGTTCAAATCGCGGCAAGCCAAAATCGTCCAGAAGTCCTTATCGCAGAATCAGTTGCCGTCCTCGAACCAGGCGTTAACCGGACACCAGTGATCTGAAGTTTATCTCAGGTCTTTCTAACTTTATTCTTGACAAAGCCTTTCCGCGGATATTCAATACGCGCAAATGGGAGGCTTCGCCTGTGATCCCCGGCGCGGCCGTGGTGACGAAATCCTGTTTCGTCGAGAGAGACGAGGCCCTGTGGTCGGTTGGAAAATCCTAAATCAGCTTCATAAATTCAGGGGGTGAAGTGTGAAGCAGCGAACTTTTCTTGTTTTGTTTGCGGCTTTCCTGGTTCTTGCTGCGGGCGGAGCTGCATGGTCTCAGACCGTGCAGGGTGTCATCACCGGTACGATCACGGACCCCACCGGCGCAGTAGTACCGGGCGCCACGGTGTCCATCACAAACGTCGGCACCAATATTTCCCAAACCACTACAACGGGGTCCGACGGCTCGTATCGCTTTGCCCTAGTGCCACCTGGAACCTATACGCTCGAGGTGAAGGCTGCCAACTTTGGCGGCGTCAGGGTTTCGGGAGTCGTCGTCGAGGCAAGTCAGACGATTGCGATTAACCGCCAATTGGAATTGGCCAAAACGTCGCAGCTTGTCGAAGTGACCGCGGCAGTTCCCCTTGTGCAGACCGCGACCTCCGATCTCGCGTACCAAGTGGACGCCAAGACCATTCAGAACGCAGCCCTTGTGGACCGCGACATTTTTGACGTCCTCCCGTTTATGGCGCCCTCGGTAAGCCCAGGGCTGGATATGTCGCCAACTTCCGGCGGAGCCAGAGAGGCTGGCACCTCGTACATGCTCAACGGTGCTGAGGACAATAACAACTTTAGCGCCGGCGCTATCAACATCAACCCGCCCCTCGAGTCCGTCGAGGATTTCGCCATTATTACTAATAGTATGGGCGCCCAATACGGCCGTGGCGCAGGAGCCCTCGTCACCGCGAACCAGAAGTCCGGCACGAACAAATTTCACGGCGTGGCCTACGAGCAGAACCGCAACGCCACGTTGAATGCCAACGACTTTTTCTATAACCGTGACGCTGGTAACGCTGGCACCAGGCCTAAGTATATCAAGAACCAGTTTGGCGGCGCTGTGGGCGGACCCATTCGGAAGGATAAGACTTTCTTTTTCTTTGCCTACGACCGGTTCAAATTGCTTCAGGGAGTTACCGCTGCAAACACTTTCGTACCCACCAGTACGGCGCTTGCGTTTGTGAAGGCCAACGGCGGGCCGCTCGCCCAGCAACTCTTGGCCGCGTATCCGCCAGTTACTTCCGACGCGGCTTGCCCAGCGCCGAACGGTGGTACTACCGGCACTGTTAACAACAGCGCGGTAGGATGCCTTTCCTTTTCAGACCCGCAAACCACCACGACAGACGCCTACTACGGCCGCGTCGATCACAACTTCAGTAACTCGGACCGGCTCAGTTTTGTGGCGAATATTACTCGCAGTACTTTCTTGGACAAATTTGGGGGGACCACCTTCCCGACGCCGCTGGCGAATGGTGCCAACATCCCGTTTACGAACACTCAGAATCAGCACAATCTGGCGCTCATTGAAACGCACACCTTTGGCCCGCGCATAGCCAACGAAATAAATTTCTCTCATAACCGGTTCAACAACCCGCAAATTGAAGGAGACCCCACCAAACAAACGGCGCCTAATATTTATATCGACAACCAGGCGGCGGGCTGCCTGAATTACTCGTTTGGCCCTGGCGAAGGTGGCCAGGTTGTTGCTTTCACTCAGGACCGCTGGGCATTGCAGGACAATTTGACATGGAACGTCGGACGGCATGCCTTCAAGTTTGGCGGTAGCGCCAACTACGGCATCCTCTACCGCAACTGGGATTTGGGCCTACCGAGCCAGTACGAGTTTGCGGAGTTGACCTCGATCAGCACGGGACCACCGTCGCCGACGAACCCGAATGGGAACTCGTCCTGCCCTGCTGGTTCAGTGATTAAGCCCTCTTGTGACGGCACTTTGCAACCCGATGGCACGATCGTTAACGCCTTTAACTCTAATTTTACAGGCGATTATCCCTACTTTGAGGAGACGTCAGTTGATCCGCGCATTCCCGCCCCCAACAAGGCGAATGCCTACCGCCACTATACGACCCACGACTACGCCGCGTTTGTTCAGGACGACTGGAAGGTCACTGCCCACCTGACGCTCAATCTCGGACTTCGCTGGGAACGCTTTGGCGCTCCGAGCGAGACTCACAATATCATTGCGCAGTTTACCAACTTGAGCGGCTGCAATGTCGCGACGGATCGCGCTTGTATTGGCGCCGCGCGAGTGAATCCGGTGAGCCGGATGTGGAAGACCCAAAATGGGGACTTCGCACCACGCGTTGGGTTTGCCTGGGATGTGATGGGCAACGGCAAGATGGCCGTCCGCGGCGGTTACGGTATCTTCTATGACCGCATCTTCGACAACATCTGGTCGAATGGCGCCTGGAACCCACCGTTCTACGCGTTGCTTGATTTCAACGCGGCGGGATGTGGAGATGCCATCTTTTACTCGAATCCGGGATCCATAGGCGCGGGTTACAACCCCGCCAATCTGCCCCCTGGCACGCCACCGCCGGGGAAGAGGGTTTCCGTGCGCACCATGGACGTCAACATGCACGATTCCTCCGGCCAGAATTATTACTTTGGTGTGGAACGGCAATTCTTCGGCGGCTTGCTCCTGAGCGCGAAATACCAAGGGTCGATGGGCCGTCACTTGCCTATGCTCGAGAATTACAACCGCACCGACGGCGAGGCATACAACGCTACGCTTGCGAACGTCCGGCCGAATGCCGTGTACACAGGGTTCAATTACCGCTCGAACAGCGTTAGTTCCAACTATAATGCGCTCATCGTTGAGGCGCAGAAGCGCATGGGCCACGGCCTGCAGTTTCAGACGGGCTATACCTACTCTAAACTGCTGGACGTAAATTCTGAACTGTTCGCGGGCTGCTCCAGCATCGGATCCCGCACTGCGCCTTACTATTACATCTCGAATGCCTTGCCACGTCTGTCCTACGGACGCGGTGCAGAAGACCACCGGCATGCCTATAAGTTCAATGCGACCTACGAGCTGCCCTTCTTTAAGGGTGAAAAGGGCTTTGTCGGCCATGCCTTGGGCGGCTGGTCCCTCGGGACCTTCCTCCAGTTCTACTCGGGCCACCCCGTGGACGTTAGGCTGGACCTCAACGGTGGCGCTTGTCGCCGATTCCGTGCAAGAACAACGAACAGCGGCAGCAGCCCTGTGGTCCTTGACCAGAATGGCATTCCGTTTAACATCGCGGGCGATTACAACTTGGATGGCGTCTGCAACGACCATCCGGTGTTTGCTGGCTCAAACCTGAACGCTGTCTATAGCAAAGGCAGCCCCGCCGATGGCATCTTTATAGACAACAATCGGATTGGGTGTGGCTTTCAAGGCATGCCTGGCACTATTGGTAATATTGACGCTTGCAACGTCTCGTTCGGAGTTGCCGGCGCTTGTGTCGCCGCGGCTCCCCCCACATCCTCGTGCCCCGTCTCCTCGCCCGGCACGCCAAACACGCTCTTCACCAATCCAGCCTATCCGACTGGGACCACGCCGTTCGAACGCTTTGGCACGCTGGGGAGAAACATCTTCCATGGGCCCCGATTGGTCACAATGGACCTGGGTGTGCACAAGACCTTTAAGCTGACGGAGAGCATGAATCTTCGCTTCAGCGCGGATGCCCAGAATCTGGCGAACCATCCAAACTTTGACGGGATCGACGCTAACCTGAACAGCGGCACTTTCGGCCAAGCACAGCTTCTTGTCGGAACGCGATCGCGCATTATGTCGCTTAGCTTGCGGCTCGCGTTCTAACACTTACTTCCGCGGTTTGCATGGACTGCGCGTGGCAAATTTGGGGTTTCAACGGCGGGGAAAGTCCGCTGGATTTTCCCCGTTTTTCTTTTTGTTTTGGAATCGGCGACAAGAGTTTGAAAACTGAAAATTGAGTACGCGGAACTGACAAGTCAAAACTGAAAACTAGCTCAGCGGCCGTTGGAGTAGTACTTCACGTCGACGGGGTCGTACATAGTGGCGGTGGCGGTGTGGGCTTTTTCGTAGGCGTCGATTTGGGCGGCGTGCCGTAACGTGGTGCCGATGTCGTCGAGGCCCTTGAGCAAAACTTCTTTGCGTGACGGAGCGATTTCAAACTTGAACATGAGGCTGTGTTTGTCGGCGATGGTCTGGTTCGGCAGGTTCACCGTCAGCGAATAGCCTTCTTCTTTTTCCGTGCGCTTGAAAAGTTCGTCGACTTCAGTTTCGGAGAGCGTCGCGGGTAGGATGCCGTTCTTAAAGCAGTTGTTGTAGAAAATGTCCGCGTAGCTTGGCGCGATGATGACGCGGAAGCCGTAGTCCTTCACGCCCCAGGGAGCGTGCTCGCGGCTGGAGCCACATCCGAAGTTGGCGCGCGCCAGCAAGACCGACGCTCCCTTGTAGCGCGGAAAATTCAGCACAAATTCGGGATTGGGTTTTTCGCCCGGGAGGTAGCGCCAATCATAAAAAAGTATCCGGCCAAAGCCCTCGCGGGTGAGGGCTTTCAGAAATTGCTTGGGCACCATCTGATCGGTGTCGACGTTGACGCGGTCGAGCGGCATCACCATGCCGGTGTGCGTGCTAAACGGTTGCATGTGTCGAAGCTCCTGAAAAACCTAGAACCTTTGGCTTGAAACCGTGTTCACTCGACTGACGGAACGTCGAGTGAACGTACGTCCACAAAATGGCCGGCGATCGCTGCGGCGGCGGCCATGACCGGGCTGACGAGATGTGTGCGGCTATCTTTGCCCTGGCGGCCCTCGAAATTGCGGTTGCTGGTGCTGGCGCTGCGCTCGTGCGGCGGCAGGACGTCGGCATTCATGCCGATGCACATGCTGCAGCCGGCATCGCGCCACTCGAAGCCCGCTTCGCGGAAAATCTTGTCGAGGCCTTCTTTTTCGGCTTGTGATTTGATGCCGCGGGAACCGGGGACAATCAACGCCTGCTTGATGTTTTTCGCGACGTGTTTGCCGGCGACAAAATGCGCGGCGGCGCGGAGATCGTCGAGACGCGAATTGGTGCACGAGCCGATGAAGACGCGGTCCACCGGAATATCCACGATGGGCGTGCCGGCCTTGAGGCCCATATATTTGAGCGCGCTTTCCGTGGCCTTTTGATCGTTGAGATCCTTGAAATCGTGCGGATCCGGGACGCGCGCAGTGACGCTGGTGACCATGCCCGGATTTGTGCCCCAAGTAACTTGCGGAGCGATCTGCTCGGCGTGGAGCTCGACGGTCATGTCAAATCTCGCGCCGTCGTCGCTGCGCAAGGTTTTCCAGCGTTCGACTGCTTCCTGAAACGCCTTGCCGCGCGGCACAAACGGGCGGCCTTCGAGATAAGCGAAGGTGGTTTCATCCGGCGCGATCATGCCGGCGCGCGCGCCGCCTTCGATGGTCATGTTGCAGACCGTCATGCGGCCGTCCATCGAAAGAGCGCGAATTGCTTCGCCGCCGTATTCCGCGACGTGGCCGTTGCCGCCGCCGATGCCGATTTTTCCGATAATCGCGAGTATCAAGTCCTTGGCGGTGACGCCTTTGGGGCGCTTTCCGTTGACGAGGATGTGCAGCGTCTTCGAGCGTGATTGCACAAGACACTGCGTGGCGAGGACGTGTTCGACTTCGCTGGTGCCGATGCCGAAAGCCAGAGTGCCGAAGGCGCCGTGCGTGGAAGTGTGGCTGTCGCCGCAAACAATCGACTGGCCGGGCTGCGTGATGCCGAGTTCCGGGCCGATAATGTGCACGATGCCTTGATTCTTGCTGTTCATGTCAAACAGGCGCACGCCGGATTCGCGGCAATTTTTCTCCAGCGCATCGAATTGAAGCTTGGCGTCGTTGTCGAGGATGGGCAGCGTGCGGTCGGTGGTAGAGACGGAATGATCCATCACCGCAAAGGTGAGATCGGGGCGGCGGACTTTGCGGCCTTCGGCGCGAAGCCCCGCGAAAGCCTGGGGCGAAGTGCCTTCGTGGATGAGGTGACGGTCAATATAGATGATGGCGGGCTGGCCGGGTTGCTCGTGAACGACGTGCGAGTCCCAGATTTTTTGATAGAGCGTTTTAGAAGTCATGGAGTTTCCATTCGGATTCTAGCACTCCTGTAATGAGAGGCAAATGGTGGTGGATGAGTTTGCGAGCACGCGGGGGGAGCTCCCTCAGCTTCGCTCTGGATGAACCAGAATGGGAATTGTTTAGGTACACCCCAGCGGTTTTCGTAAGAGTTGCAAACATAGGACTTACAGGATACGGAACTTGGAAGAACATACGGAGAACGGGATGTGCGAGAGTCAAGTGTACAGCGGAGATGGGTACGTGATCCTGTTGAGCGACTCTTAGGGGCTCAGAGTAAATAATCACGCGAGAGGATAGCACGGAAGTAAGGTTTGGTTAACCGTTTTGCAGTAAATGGTCGAAATTGAGGGTTGAACGGTTGCTGGGCCCATTGAACAGTTGGGCGATTGCCAAGGAAAGAAGAAGATGTAGGATGGCGGGCTTAGAGGAGGCCGGGGATGAACTTGAAACCGATCATTGCGGCTTGGGTAATTGCAGTAGTGCTGGCTAGCGCCGGAGCAGGACGGGCGCAGACGCCGCTTGCGGTGAAGAACTTGCGCTGTGAATACCAAGCGGACCCTGTAGGTATTGACGTGAGGAAACCGCGGCTGAGCTGGCAACTGGAGAGTTCGGAACGGGGAGTGGCGCAAACCAGTTACGAAGTGCGCGTGGCGGGATCGGAAGAACAGTTGGCAAAGGGAAAGCCGATTTGGGGAAGCGGAAAGCAGACGTCGGATGCATCCATCCAAATGGAATACGGAGGGCCCGCGCTCGAAAGCGGGAAGGTTTATTACTGGCAGGTGCGCGTTGCGGACAACCACGGGCATTTGACGGCTTGGAGCAAGACCGCGCACTGGGAGATGGGACTGTTGGAGCCGGTGGATTGGAAGGCGAAATGGATTACGCCGAACCTGGAGGAGGACGAGGCGAAATCGAATCCGGCGACGATGCTGCGGAGAGAGTTCTCGGTGAAAAAGAAAGTGGAGCGGGCGCGGCTTTACGCCACAGCGATGGGGCTCTACGAAATGGAACTAAACGGAAATCGCGTGGGCGATGAGTATTTCACGCCGGGATGGACCTCATATGATTTTCGTTACCAATACCAGACCTACGACGTGACCGGCTTGTTGAAGAACGGGACCAACTGTTTGGGAGCCATGCTGGGGGATGGATGGTTTCGTGGAAGGATTGCCTGGGGTGGCAAGAGAAACAGCTACGGCAAAAAACTAGCGCTGCTGACGCAACTGGTGATTCGGTACACCGATGGGACGCAGGAGATTGTGGGAACCGACGAGAACTGGAAAGCGTCGACCGGACCGATATTGGAGTCCGACATTTACAACGGGGAGACCTACGACGCGCGGTTGGAGAAAACGGGATGGAAAGAAGCAGGATGCGACGATAAGGCGTGGAAAAGCGTAAGTGTGGTGGACGCGCCGAAGGCCAAAGTGGTGGCACAGGCAGGGCCCGCGGTAAAGGAGATCGAAGAGATCCAGCCAGCGAAAATACTGAAGACACCAGCAGGCGACACGGTTATCGACATGGGGCAGAACATGGTGGGGTGGATGAGGTTCCGTGTGAACGCGCCCGCGGGGACGACGATTACTTTGCGGCATGCGGAGGTGCTGGACAGTGCAGGGAATTTCTATACAGAGAATCTGCGTTCCGCGCAGGAAAAGATTCGCTACACGACCAAAGGGCAAGGCCCGGAGATTTATCAGCCGCATTTCACGTTTCAGGGATTCCGGTACGTGGCCGTGAGTGGCTGGCCCGGCGAAGTGAAGCAGGAAGACTTTACCGGAGTGGTGGTGCATTCCGCGATGGCCAGGACCGGAACTTTTGAAAGCTCCAGCTCGCTGCTGAATCAACTGCAGCACAACATTATTTGGGGGCAGAAAGGCAATTTTGTGGACGTGCCGACGGACTGCCCCCAGCGCGACGAACGCCTGGGATGGACAGGGGACGCGCAAGTGTTTGCGGGGACCGCATCGTTCAATCACGATACCGCGGGGTTTTATACCAAGTGGCTGAAAGACGTGGCGCTCGACCAGGAGGATGATGGAGCGGTGCCGTTTGTGATCCCCAATGTGCTGTCGCACGAGACGCGGAAAGGGGAAGCGGCGTCAGCGGGGTGGGCAGACGTGGCTGTAATCCTGCCGTGGACGGTTTATCAGGCGTACGGGGATAAACGGATCCTCGAAGAACAGTACACGAGCATGAAGGCTTGGGTGGAGTACATGCGACGCCAAGCCGGGGAAAGCTACCTCTGGAAAAGCGGATCCAGCTTTGGGGATTGGCTGGCATTTGCGACGACCAGGGCAGATTATCCGGGAGCGACCACGGACAAGGACCTGATTCAGACCGCATATTTTGCGCACTCGACCGCCTTGCTGGCAAAAACGGCAAAAGTACTGGGGAAAACAGAAGACGCCGCGGAATATGAAAGCCTGGAAGAAAAGATCAAAAGAGCGTTTCAGGAAGAATACGTGACGTCCAAAGGAAGGCTCTCGTCGAACACGCAGACGGCGTACGCGCTGGCGCTCGCGTTCGAACTGCTGCCTGAAACCATGAGACCGGAGGCTGCGGCGCGACTTGCAGCGGACGTGAAGAAATTCGGACATTTGACCACTGGATTTCTTGGGACGCCAGCGTTGTGCCAGGCACTGAGCGATTATGGCTATTTGGATGAGGCCTACCTGCTGTTGAACCGCAAAGAGTACCCTTCATGGCTGTATCCGGTGACCAAAGGCGCGACAACCATCTGGGAAAGATGGGATGGGACAAAGCCCGACGGCAGCTTTCAGAATCCCTCGATGAATTCGTTCAATCACTATGCATATGGAGCGATTGGCGACTGGATGTACCGCGTGGTGGCAGGGATTGAGATCGATGAGAAGCAGCCGGGATACAAACACATCTTGATCCAACCCCGGCCCGGGGGCGGATTAACGTATGCAAAGGCGTCGGTGGAGACCCCGTATGGACACGTGGAGTCCGGCTGGAAACTCGCCGATGGAAAGATGGCGTTGCATGTGGAAGTGCCGCCGAATACGACAACAACCCTGCGATTGCCGAAGGCGAAGCTCGAACAAGTGACTGAGGGAGGGAAGGCGCTGGCAGGGCGCGCGGATCTTTTGGGGGTGCGGCAGGCGGGGGATGATGTGATCGTGGAAGTGGGATCTGGGAAATATGAGTTCGAGAGCGCGTTGCCAGGAGGGAAATAACGTTCCGCTGCATTCGGTCTGCGGTGTGCACAAACCCATGGTTGTGGGGAAAAAAGACGAAGCGAAGAATGAGCCCACCCTTTGCCAGAAACAAAATCGCAAAGGGTAGGCAACCCAGGAGTTACAGCGTTACCACCCTAGAATATCGTCGTTACACTTTGCCCTTTTCGCACATACTTCGGTGGGATGACGGTGATGAGCAAGAATTGTGCGAACACGAGTGCTGGAAAACAGAAGAGGACTACGAGAAATATCAAGGTGACACCTTTTCCTAGTCCTAGATATGCGGGGATGGTCAACGCTAAAGCCAAAGCCAGAATAGAACGGAGCGTGGACCACCACCAGATAGGAACGATAGAAACGCCACAAAAGGTGCACTCCACAAGGTATTGAGGCTTGCGTTCCATCCCCTTGGCCTTCATGTCCGCCAAGCAATTTGGACAAGCTGACCACGGTATTCTCTTCGTGCGCACTGGGAACCCTTCTTTTATCGGCTACGGCTGCAATGCATCGCAGCCACCCTGAACTGCATTCGGGTGATTCTCGATGTGAACATCGCTGCACGATTGAGGTCGCCAGCGCCCAGAGCCGTTATTCCTTGGTTTTGCGACGCTCGCAGAGGGTGACGATTTTGGTTGGGTCGACGGCGTCGCTGTCGATCTGCATTTCGACGACTTTGCCGCTCTTGTCGATCAGGTAGTTGACGCGGCGAGCGGCTTTGTACTTGGGATTGTAAAGGCCGTACTGTTTGGTGACGTCTCCACCCCAATCGCTCAACAAAGGAAAGGTGACGCCGATTTTTTCTGCCCACGCGGCGTTGCTGAAGGCACTGTCCATACTAACACCCAAGACCTGGGTGTCTGCAGCTTCCAGCTTTGCGAGGTTCTGCTGGAAGTTCTGCATCTGCTTGGTTCAACCACCGGTGAACGCGAAAATGTAAAACGCCAGGGCGACGTTTTTCTTCCCGCGGAAGTCATGCAGGGACACCTGATTGCGGTGCGTGTCCATCAGTGTGAAATCGGGCGCAATGTCTCCGACCTTGACGGCGGGATCGGGCATGGCGTCTTTCTTCTCCGCTTGCCCCCACAGCCGGTTGGCGGCCGGCGGCGCGCCCAGAGCGAGCATCCCGAACAACAGGATGATGATTCCTTTGCGCATACGAACTATCCTCCTTAAGAGTAGGGCTTAAGAGTACGGTCGCGTGGGCCCGCGCTCTGCGCAAGCCGCAGGCCCGATGATAACAGCCAAATCGTCGCACAGGAAGAGTTGGAAGGGACAGCCCGGCGTGATAGAAGTGGCATTGAGGCGGAGGGAAAAGTGGCGAAATCGGGGAAGGTGAAATGGGGCGTGCTGGGCGCGGCGTCGATTGCCACGAGGAAAGTGATTCCGGGAATGCAGAAAGGAGAGTGGAGTGAGATTGCGGCGATTGCCTCGCGGGATTTGAAAAAAGCGAAGGACGCGGCGAAAAAGCTGGGAATAGCAAAAGCATACGGTTCGTATGAAGAGCTTCTGGCGGACGAGGGGATTGAAGCGATCTACAACCCGCTGCCGAATCACTTGCACGTGCCGTGGTCCATCCAAGCGGCGCAGGCCGGAAAACATGTGCTGTGCGAGAAGCCGCTGAGCCTGTCGGTGGCGGAGGCGAGGACGCTGCTGGAAGCGCGAGACCGGTGCGGGGTGAAGATTGGCGAGGCTTTCATGGTGAAGACCCATCCGCAATGGCTGAGGACCCGCGAACTGATTCGCAAAGGCGTGGTCGGGGATTTGCGGGCGATTGTGGGTGCGTTCAGCTACTTCAACCGTGACCCTGAGAACGTGCGGAACAGGGTGGAGTGGGGCGGTGGCGCGCTGATGGACATCGGCTGCTACCCGATTACGACTTCGCGGTTTATTTTTGGCGCGGAGCCGGTGAGCGTGCTGGGATTGATTGAGCGGGATCCGGACTTCAGGACAGACCGGCTGACTTCGGCGATTCTGGAATTTCCGTCCGGACAAGCGGTGTTCACGTGCAGCACGCAGATGGTGGCGTACCAAAGGATGCAATTCCTAGGGACAACGGGGCGAATCGAAATAGAGATACCATTCAATGCGCCGCCGGACCGGCCGACGAAGGTTTTTATTGACGATGGCCGCGATGTGTTTGGAAGTGGAATTCGGATGGAAACGATTCCGGTTTGCGACCAGTATACGGTGCAGGGGGACGCTTTCTCGCGGGCGATTCGGGAGGGAAGCGAGGTTCCGGTGCCGCTGGAGGATGCCATTGCGAACATGGCGGTGATTGAAGCGGTGTTCCGGGCGGGGGAATCGGGCCATTGGGAAAGGCCGTAAAGGATTTTAACGCAGAGGACACAGAGTTCTCAGAGGGCACAGAGAAGAGAAGAAAGGGCTGCAGAGTCTAACCCAGCGAGAGTGAAGAAAGAGGAATATAGCGATGGCGATTCGAACGGTGTTGCAACTTGGTGATCCCGGACTACGCGAAATCGCGAAGAAGGTGAGCGATCCCGCGGCGCCGGAAATCCGCGCCCTGGTCGAGGACCTGTCTGACACGCTCACGTATTGGAGGAAGACGACGGGCTATGGCCGGGCAATCGCCGCGCCGCAAATTGGCTCGAATTTGCGCGTGATTTTCCTGAGATTGCCCGGAGAAGATGCGTGGCCGCTAGTGAACCCGGAAATTACCTGGCGAAGCGCGGAGAGGATCGTGGTATGGGATGCGTGCTTGAGTTTCTTATCGATCTTCATGCAAGTGGAACGGCACCGCGAAATCAAAGTGCGCTACCAGGAGTTGAACGCGGAGTGGCATGAAGTTCAAGCTGGCGAAGAGCGGAATCGTTCGGAACTTTTGCAGCACGAGATCGACCATCTCGACGGCATCCTGGCGGTGGATCGCATCATCGACATAAAGACGATGTGTACGCGCGAGGAATTCGAGAAGCGATACCGGGCCGCGAGTCCGTACGCCGTGGCGGCTGCCGGCAATGAAGCACGGAAGTCGTAAAACAATGGCCAAGAGCAGCAAAGAGGTTGGCCAATGCGACCGACAGAAAAAGTGAGCGCGGTTTGTTACACAACGTTTGAGAGTCCCGTCGGGACGTTGCTTCTGGCGGGCGATGCGAACGCACTGCGCCTGGTGAGCTTTGAGAGCAGCAAGCATGCAGCGCCACCACAAGCTGACTGGACGCAGGACAGAGCGCCGTTCGCCGAAGTTATCCGTCAACTGCAGGCGTACTTCCGCGGCGAGTTGAAAGAATTCGATCTGCCCTTGGCGCTGGAGGGAACGGAGTTTCAGCTTCGCGTTTGGAAGACGCTGCGCACCATTCCATATGGAGAAACGATTTCCTACGCACAACTCGCGGAGCGCCTCGGCAATCCCAAAGCAATGCGCGCCGTGGGATTGGCGAACGGGAGCAATCCCATTCCGATCATCATTCCGTGCCACCGTGTCATCGGCAGCGACGGCAGCCTGACGGGTTTTGGCGGCGGCCTCTCCACGAAGAAGATGCTTCTCGAACTCGAAAGCAAACAGCTAAGTTTACTGTAGAGCGATAAACCCGGAGCTGCGGCCGGATTTCAGGGGGGATGACTCTAAACTTCGCGGCAGTCCGAGAATAGGGAAACTACAGCTCGCACTGGCGCGTGAAAGGCCAGAAGCACCAGGGAAGCGATCGCGTAAATGAGAAGTCTTGGCCTCATATGCCTAGAAACACTGCGCAACAAGAAAAGTTGCGGCGAGGGAGGCTCAAGCGGGGGCGGTTGTCTAGCAGCCGCCGGCTATAGAGGGAACCAGCAGAACGCGATCGCCTTCCTTGAGGGAGCAGGATTCGCCGCCGAGGAAGCGGATGTCTTCTTCGTTGAGATAAACGTTGAGGAATTGGCGGATTTGGCCCTGATCGTCGCGAACGTGGCGTGAGATGTCCGGGAAACGGGAAGTGAGTTCGTTGAGGGCGTCGGCGATGGTGGCTGCGCTACAGTCTACTTTCGGCGCGCCGTCCGTGAAGCGGCGGAACGCTGTTGGGATTTCAATGGTCACGAGCATTTCGTAATTCTCCTTATCAAGTTTCAATTTAAGCCTTAGCGCCTGCGGCCGTGGCGCCAAGTTGCGCGTCGAGATAAGCCTCGAAGGCTTCGAGGCGCGGTGCGATGGCTTCGGTCCCGGGGAATTCGGCTGCGATAGCGTCGGTGGTCTTAAGGCCGTTACCGGTGATGCAGACAACGGTCGTTTCGTCGGGCTTGATACGATTTTGGGCGATGAGTTTTTGCGTGACGCCCGCGGTCACGCCGCCGGCTGTTTCGGTAAAGATGCCTTCGGTTTCGGCGATCAGTTTGATGGCGGCGACGATCTCCGGATCGGAGACGTCTTCGGCCCAGCCGCCGGATTCGCGAATCTGCTTTATAGCGAACGGGCCGTCGGCGGGATTGCCGATGGCAAGCGAGCGCGCGATGGTGTTCGGTTTTTGCGGTTCGAAGCGCCCAAGATTGCGCTTCACGCCATCGGAAATTGGCGAGCAGCCTGTGGCTTGCGCGCCGAAGAATTTGACAGGCTTGGCTTCGACCCAGCCGAGCGTAACCAATTCGCGGAATGCCTTCGCGATCTTTGTGATGAGCGAGCCGCCGGCCATGGGCACGACAACGTTATCGGGTAACGTCCAGCCAAGTTGCTCGGCGATTTCGTAGCCGTGCGTCTTCGAGCCTTCGGAATAGTAGGGGCGCAGGTTGACGTTGACGAGGCCCCACTGGAAGCGATCGGCGATTTGCGCGCAGAGACGGTTCACGTGATCGTAGTTGCCGTTGATACGCACGATGCGCGCGCCGTAGACGGCAGTGTTGAGGATTTTCGCAGGCTCCAGGTCAGCGGGAATGAAAACGCACGCGTCGAGACCTTGCTGCGCGGCTTGCGCGGCGACAGCGTTGGCCAGATTGCCAGTGGAGGAGCAGCCGACAGTAGTGAAATGAAAACGGCGCGCAGCGGAGAGAGCAGTGGCGACGACACGATCCTTGAAGGAGAGAGAGGGGAAACAAACAGCGTCGTTTTTGAAATAGAGATTTTTCAAGCCCCATTTTGCGGCGAGCTTGCGGGAGGCGATTAGCGGTGTGCCACCAACGGCGTTCGGACCGACAAAGTCTTCGGGGAGAGGGAGAAGCTCGGAATAGCGCCACATGTTGAAGTCGCGGCCAGCGAGATTTTCGCGGCGGGCAATTTTCTTCAGTGAGTCGTAATCGTAGGCGACTTCGAGAGGTGAGAAGCAGTCTTCGCAGAACGAGCGGGGAACGTTGCCCCAGGTCTTGCCGCATTCTCGACATCGCAGTTCGTAAAGCCCGTTAGTGGTCATAAAGCGAGTTCCTTTATACAAGCGATCAGAAATCAGTAATCAGTGAAGCCACTGAAGGAGGCATGCACCGAATGGCCGGGGAGCGGGCGCATGGAATTCGCTTAGGGCAGCAGGGAGGGAAGAAACGAAAACCCTCCGTGCCAAAGTGCTCGGAGGGTCTCAGAAAATCTTCTAAGAAACTCGAAAAGCTCTTTAGCAGTTTTTTACGTGGAGCAAGTTGCCCTAAATCGCCACGTGTCTGTGCGACTGCAAAGCAGTCGACTCGCCGCAACCGCAGCTATATCGTTTATAGCGGAGGGGTTGGGGGAAGTCAAGCGCGGGTTTTGGGCGGAAGCTGGTTTACGGCGCAAACGAGATTGCGGCTTTTGTATTTTCTGGAAGGAAGGGGCGCGGCGATGCTGCGCCCCTTCTCTCGACGGCCGGAAAGTTCAGTATGAATCGATTCGGTAAGCTAGTCCTTGGCCAGGAGTTGAGCTAGCGTTTCGGTTTGGGGGCCTGAGAAGCGGGTGGCCAGATTTTGAGCGAGAAGGAGGTCTGTTTTGGCGCCGACGATGGCTTTCTGGGTGTGCTCGCGGTGTTCAGCTTGCGGGCCCGTGAGAGTGATGAGCGCGGCGGCAAACTCCATCTGCGGGTCGTCGCCGTGGAGAGCGGCGCCGCGTAAGGCCAGCGCTTTTTTTACAAGCGCGTAGCCGTCGACACCTGCGGCTGGATTGGCATCGATACGCATGCCGTCGGTCATATGCGGCAGATTCTGGCCGATCCACTGTTTGTAGGTTTCCGCTAGATAGCCCACATCAAACCAGGCGAGCGCGTCGGGGCGTCCAGAAGATTCGGCGGAGGTTGCTCGGGCATGGAGTCGCGCCAGGAGTTCTTTCGCCGCGACGGGGTCTTTGCGGGCGTAAAGCGTGGCGCGGCGCAGCGTTTCCATGCGAACCAGGACGGGCGTATCCGGCGCGAGAATTTCCAAAGTATCCCGCACAAGATTCTTGGTGTCGTAAGTTTCGCCGCCGCTGAGGTTCCAATTGTGGCTGATCCAGGGCAGCGATTTGGCTTCCCCAATTGCAATGGTGTGGCAAATAAGCGGCGGGCCGGCCTGGGCGACGGTTGCGAGCAATAGAGATGTCGCCACCATCGCCATCGCGAAACACAGTGAACGAATCAGTAGGTGCGTCATGGATTTTCAAGCCTCCTTTCGAATCGTTGCGAACTTCAGGAGACAAGACGCTAGATCGTGGAAAGATGTTAACGGAGGCGGGAGTGCAGCTCGCAACGCGCGAACTTGTCTCAAGGACTAGTGGACTGACAGCGTGACCTCGTAGACGGCGGTACAATTGGTTGAAGGATCGTCTTCGACGGACTTCGTGACGGTACCACTCTTAATCTGGAACTCCAGAGGCTTCTTTGGCGAGTCCGGCAAGCCGATGATGCGTGCCTGGCCATCGCTGTTTGTGCCGATTTCCAAATCCATCTTGCGCTTGTTGAATATGCCGTACCTGAGATTGACTTTGATGGTGGCGTTATAAATGGGCTTACCTGCTTCGTCCTTCACAGTGAAATCCGCCCGGCAAGGACCGATTCCGCCATCCACAACAGGGACTTCCGGCGAATTATTGGCGGCGAATGAGGCACACGGGGCCAAGACGATGATTGCCAATAGAAATGGAATGGACCGCACTCTCGGAATCTGCATGGTAGTTCTCCTCGCTCTTCAGAAACATACGCCGCGCGAGGCAGGGTTGCAATTCTCTTGAGCGGACGCGGTTCCGTTGGGCGCAACGCCAGACATGATTCGAGCCCACGCGTAAAACTTAACGGGCGGGAGGCGAACTATCATTTTGTATTTTGCGAGGTCTTGGACCAGTCGCGCTCGTAAGTGCGCCAGAGATAGACGTCACCAAAGCCGAGAGAGTTCCACCAGGCGTCCAGCATGGCGCGGTCGAGGCGAAGAATGCCCTCGCGAGTTACGCCTGCGGGAGGCGAAGCGAGCGAGGCGAGGCGGTCGTAGACGCCGGGGCGCTCCGCGTCGTTGACGCGCGAGAGCAAGTGCCAGAGCGTCAGAGCGTCATCCTTGCGTGCGTCAACGAGGAGAACGCCAAGCAAAGCGTTGCGTTCCGCGGGAATGTGGGATTCAAAGTCGAAGCGCGACAAAGCGTCTCGAAACGATGCGGACGCATCTTCCCTATACGGGGTGCCCGGGCCGATTTTTGGCCGTGTCTGACAGATCGCTCCAGCGGGAATGAAGGATTCGTGGCCGTTCAGCTTGAAGCCGACCCACCCCATAGTAGTCCGCAGGAGGCCAGCGCCGGAATCCTCCACATGCAAGGTGTAGACGCAGCCGAGATCGACAGCGACGGCGGAAGGGGTATCCACGACAAATTGACCGGGAGGCGCCCAGATGACCGCGTGAATGGTGCCGCGCTCGAGCGAGAGGCGTTTGCGGCCGGGCCCGTTTGTGAGCAGGCGGAGACGCGAGCCAGGGTCCACTTCGACGCGGCCCGTTTCATCCAGCGTAATGCTGGCGCGCGAAGAGCTATCAGTCACAAGCGTTTGGCCAATTCCCAGCTTTCCCGGTCCCGACTTTTCGCCAAGGAAATGCCAGCCAACGCGGGGTGCGCCTTCCAGACGGGCAACGTCCCATGACGGTCCGAGATTTCTACTTGACCTTTGCCGCATGAAAAGAAACGCCGTCGCAGCAAGCAGAAGGGAAGCCGCAACAGCGCTAAGTTGATATTTCCATCTCCAATTGAAAGAGTTCCCGGGCCGCTTCACTGTATGAGTCTGAGCGATCTGATCAAAATCAGGCGCAGGCTGGTTGTGCCGGTATCGCCCCAGGACGGTCTCGAGTTTTTGGACTTCCGGGTCAGGCTCGCCTGTGCCGTCCCACAAGTAATCGTCTTTCATAAACCATTCCTTAGGCCCATGATGCGCCCCCGGCAGTCTCAGCCAATTTCTCGTGCAGCAGTTGCATACCTCGGTAAAGATTCACACGAACCGAACCGTGGGTTAGCCCCGTGCGTGCCGCGATTTCCGGCCCGGTCATCCCCTCCACCAGCCGAAGGATGAGCGGCTCGCGATATGCCTCCGGCAGCCCGCGAACCACGCCTAAAATCATCGCGGCTTCCTGATCGACTGCGTAGTTAGTCGTGCGGCTCTCGACGTGCTTCTCGTGCACAGGCTCGGTGACCTTGGCATCTGGAATCGCTTTGCGGAAGTAGTCATTTGCGCGATTCCGCGTAATGGTCCCCAGCCAGGCTCCGAAGCGAGAAACGTCACGCAATCCATGAAGCTGACGCAGCGCCAGCAGGAAAACTTCCTGGACGAGGTCATCCACTTCGCGCGGCGGAACGCGAGCCAGCAGGATGCCGTGGACCATGCGCGCGTAGCGATCGTAGAGACATCCGAACGCGGCACGATCGCCATCGCGAGCGGCGCTGACGAGCGAGTCTTCCCTGCGAGATTCGACGGCAGGCAAGGCAATCACAGCCTGACGTTCCATGCTTGAGGTCCGAAAGTCAATGCTGTATCCCACGTTTAAGCCAGCGTGAGCCAACGCCAAGTCGATGTGCAAGACGCCGGGGGGCGGGCCAGTGTTAACAAACGTTCCTGACTTAACTAACTTTCAGGTCACGGCTTAGCCCTTCGCCCGCAAGCGGTTACGGGGCTAAGGAAAAAACTTAGCCTCCCTTGACAACAATTTTATGGGTTCCTGCGTCCAATACCATGGAGAACAAAAATCGCAAGGTACCCCGGCCTATCGGACTGTGATTGCTCCAGCGCATCGCAATTCGGCTGCAACCCACTGGAATTGACAGTGTTATACTTTGGCAGCAGGGCGAGTTCGGCCGCTGGCGAAATAGGGTATCGGGGGCCAATATAAAGGGGTTGTAGACATGGGAGAGCAAGTGAAAGAACTCATGGATTGGGCGCGGCGCCGGAAAGTACTCGCCGCGATATTTGTCGCCTTCACGCTGGTAGTCGGGATTCTGATTGGCTCGGTTGTTTCCGGCCGCGTGTCGGCGACAAAGGGCTTCGGATTTTCCGGTACAACGGCGACGGCGCTTACGGTGCCGGATCCGATTCCCGCTTCCAATTCGTTCGCCGGGATCGTAAATCGCGTGGAACCCGCGGTTGTAAACATCGCCACAACGCAAGTGCTGGAGCGCAAGCAGTCCAAGAAGCGCCGCACCCAGCCATACGATCAGGATGATCCGATGCAGGACTTCTTCGACCGTTTTTTTGACGGCCGGCAAGATGGACCTCCGCAAGCCGAGCGCAGCCTGGGTTCCGGCGTGATCGTGGACAAGCGCGGATACATCCTGACGAACAACCACGTCGTCGAACAAGCTACGAAGATTCAGGTGCAATTGAACGGAGAAACCACGCGCTACACGGCCAAAGTCGTCGGCGTCGACGAGGACACGGACCTGGCGGTAATCAAAATTGATGCGAGCAAGGAATTGCCCATCGCGAAACTTGGGAATTCGGACGGAGTACAGGTGGGCGACTGGGTCTTGGCGATTGGCAGCCCCTTCGGGCTGCAGGCGACTGTCACCGCGGGCATTATCAGCGCCAAGGATCGCGGCGGGATCGGACATCAGTTCCAGAGATTTTTGCAGACGGATGCGGCCATCAATCCGGGAAATTCCGGCGGGCCCCTGGTGGATTTGGCCGGCGAAGTCATCGGGATCAACACCGCAATCATCACGGGCGGTCGCGGATATGAAGGCGTTGGCTTTGCGTTGCCGTCGACCACGGCCATCAACGTTTACGACCAGATCATCAAGCAGGGCCGGGTGACGCGTGGGTCCATCGGCGTCAGCTTCCAGGAAGAGTTGAGCACCAACGCAATCACGCTGAAATCGCTGGGCGCTCCTTACGGCGTGGTGATCGAAGGTGTAGAGCCGGGCAGCCCTGCGGAAAAGGCTGGATTGAAAGGCGGCGACGTGATCACCAGCGTGAACGGTAAACCGGTAAAGACCGGAAATGACCTGGTGAATCCGATTGCGCAAGCGCCCATCGGCAGCAAGGTAAAACTAACCTACATTCGAGACCGTGCGCAGAAAGAAGCGACTGCCGAGGTGGGAGACCGCACGCGAGTGTTCCCGAATACCGCTGGCCGCCTGGGTGACCAGCCCGGCGAAACAGCGCCGCCGGAGTTTGGCCTGCACGTGGAAGAGTTGACGCCGGAGCGCGGGCGTCGCGTCGGCATGGAGGCGCAAAAGGGCGTGTTGGTGACGGAAGTCGAGCCGGCCTCTTTCGCCGATGACTTGAACTTCGGCCGCGGTGACGTGATTTCGACGATCAACGGCGAAGCGGTGGCTTCGGTTGCCGATTACCGCAAGGCCGTGGCAAAACTAAAGCGTGGCGAAGATGTTGTCTTCAAGGTTCTTCGTCGGCAGGACAGCGACCGGGTGCTGACACTCTATTTGTCGGGCAAAGTACCGGCTGACGCTCAGCAATAGTTGCAGCACTAACGACCGAGCGAAACCAGACACTGATCATCATGCGAGTCCTAAAAGCGACCAACCTGGCCCTGACGCTGCTCCTGGCGGCGGGGCCGTGTCTGTTCGCGAGTTCGGGACAGGCACAGGCCGCAACGCCAAAGAAGGCTGCTTCCTCCAAAGCAGGGAGCCCTTCGCACGGGAGAAGGTCCAGGAGATCAAGCCGGCGGGAGCGGGGGCAAAAGGCTCCCACTCCTGACCGCATTTCCGAGATCCAGCAGGCGCTGGCGAAGGACGGTTCGTTCACTGGGAAGCCGAACGGGAAGTGGGACGATTCGACGATTGAAGCGACCAGAAAATTCCAGGAAGCACATGGCCTGAATCCGACCGGCAAGCTTGATGCGAAAACCCTTCAGCAACTGGGCCTTGGCTCTCAGACCGCGGGCGTTGCCCCGCCCATACCTCCTGTGAGCGCTTCTTCTTTGCAAAATGTGACACCTTCTCAGACTGTCCGCCGCCAGCAGTAACCAGCTCTTCGCGATTGCATTCCATCGACAACTGAATTAGAAAACAGGCATCGTTCAGTGTGTATTTACAGGACGAAGGATGAGTGTGCCATGAAGCCGATGAGGATGCTGCTGGCGGCCGTTCTCGGTGTCACTTGTGCGGCCGGGATTTGCGCGCAGGAGAAGACGAACGCCAAGACGGTCAAGGCCATCAAGGCCGTGCGCTTTGGAAAGCTGTGGGATGGCAAGGGGAAACTTTGGGCTAAAGCCATTGTGATTGTGGAGGGTGATCGCATTCGTGATGTCACGACCGATGCTTCGGCGATCCCGGCAGGCGCGGAGACGATTGATCTGTCGAAATACACAGGATTGCCCGGGCTGATCGATGTGCACACGCACATGACGGTTTATACGGACGAAACTCCGGGCGAACCGATGCTGAAGCAGCTCACGAGCAATCCTCCCGCGGTGGAAGTATTTCTCGCCCGCAAAGGCGCCATGCGTACGCTGGAGGCGGGCGTGACAACCGTGCGCGATCTCGGCGCGGATCAGTACATGGACATTGCGATGCGCGACTTGATCAATCGAGGAGAAATGACGGGTCCCCGCATGTTTGTGTGTGGGTACGGGCTTTACATCACGAATACTCCGTATAAGCCGGGGATAAGTCCCCCCACAGGCGGTATCGCCGACGGCGTGCCTGAAGTCCTGCGAGCGGTGCGACAGCAGATCGCCGCGGGCGCGGACGTGATCAAAATGTACGCTTCGACCGGCACGGATGACGACGTGACTGGCTTGCAGACGTACAGCTATGAGGAGATCAAGGCGGCGGTGGATGCCACGCACAAATTCGGGAAAAAGATTGCGATTCATTCCTACGGCCCGGATGGGGCACGCGACGCCGTGCGCGCAGGGACCGATTCTCTGGAACATGCAACGGACATGGACGACACCACGATGCAAGAAATGGCGAAGCACGGAACGTTCTACGTGCCGACGATCGATCACAATCGCTATTACATCGACAACGGCGACAAGATCGGTTATGCGCCGGGATACAAGGAAAAGCTGCAAATGTTCATTCCCAGGAATCTAGAGACGGCGCGCAAGGCGCTCAAAGCGAGCGTGAAGTTTGCGATGGGTTCGGACGCCATTTACACCATGTTTGGACAGAACACGCGTGAGCTAGGCTGGTTCGTCAAAGCAGGAATGACGCCGGAGCAAGCATTACGCACCGCAACGACGAATGCAGCGGAGTTGTTGGGCAAGGAAAAGGAGCTTGGAGCCGTTGCGCCTGGATATTACGCGGATTTGGTCGCTGTGGAAGGAGATCCGCTTGCGGACATCGATGTTGTCGTGAGTAAAGTGAGATGGGTAATGAAGGGCGGCGCCGTGGTCGTAGATAAACTTCCGGCGCCAGCCGGCGTGCGGTGAGGCTGCAATGTCGAATGCGCTCTGAGCGGCGCTGTGCCTCCAAGGAGGATTGGTCATGGGAATCGAGCTGTCGAAAGAAGTAAAGAACCTCGTGGACCGGCCTAACTTTGGGCACTTGGCGACGCTGATGCCGGATGGCTCGCCGCATAGCGCGCCGGTTTGGCTGGGGCGCGAGGGCGACTACATTCTGGTCATTACGGAGGGGAGCTCTCTGAAAGGTAAGAACACGCTGCGTGACCCCCGCGTGTCGCTTTCTATCGTGGACTTTCACGACCCCTACACGGAAGCGCAGATACGCGGTCGCGTAGTCGAGCGACGTCCTGATGCAAAACTCAAGTATTACGACGCATTCTCGCGAAAGTATATCGGCAAGCCCTGGCCGTATCGTGACGAGGGAGAACCGATTGTCCTCGTGATCGAGGCCGACAAGGCCAAATTTTCAAAGCAGCCCTTTGAGCACACCCCTCCTGCGGGCTAGTGGGGACGAATCGTTTCCATCACACGAAGTTTGACGGCTGGCAACCGCGACGCTAGAATTTAGCTTCCACGCGGTTGTGGTTCGCGTTCACACCCGAAAGGCTAACGGCGAAAACAAATCGGCGGTGTCAGGTATCGAGGAGGAAGTATGGCTACGGCAGTCGCGCCCCGGATATTTAGAAATTTCATCAATGGCGAGTGGGTTGAATCGCGAAGCGGAAAGGCATACGAGAACCGCAACCCCGCCAACACCGATGAATTGATTGGCATGTTTGTGTCTTCAACCCCGGAGGACGCGGATGCGGCCGTGGATGCCGCGAAGAAAGCGTACAAGTCCTGGCGGCTCGTCCCGGCGCCCAAGCGCGCGGAGATACTGTTTCGCGCGGCAGAACTTCTCCTGCTGCGCAAAGAAGAGTTTTCCAAGGACATGACCCGCGAGATGGGCAAGGTCCTCGCGGAAACGCGCGGCGACGTTCAGGAAGCCATCGACATGACGTATTACATGGCGGGCGAAGGGCGGCGGCTTTTTGGCCAGACCACGCCTTCGGAATTGCCGAACAAGTTTGCCATGAGCGTGCGCCAGTCCGTTGGCGTGTGCGCCATGATTACTCCATGGAATTTCCCGATGGCGATTCCTTCCTGGAAGATCATGCCCGCTTTGATCAGCGGGAATACCGTGGTGATTAAGCCCGCCCAGGACACGCCGTTGTCGGTTTACAACCTGGTGCAAGTGCTCACCGAGGCAGGTGTGCCGCGCGGCGTGCTTAACCTTGTAGGCGGCAGCGGCTCCACCGTAGGCGCTGCGCTGACGGGCCACCGCGACGTCCCGGTAGTCAGTTTTACGGGATCGACTGAAGTGGGACGCACCATTTCGAAGACTTGCGCTCCCGATTTCAAGCATTGCAGTCTGGAAATGGGCGGAAAGAACATCATCATCGTGATGGACGACGCCAATCTAGACCTGGCGGTGGACGGCGCCGTCTGGGGAGGATTTGGCACCACGGGTCAGCGCTGCACGGCGGCGAGCCGCGTGGCGGTGCACAAGAGCGTGTATAACGAGTTTGTTTCGCGGTTTGTGGAGCGCGTGAAGTCTTTGAAGGTGGGCGACGGGTTGGATGCGTCCACGGAAATGGGGCCATGCATCAACGAGGCACAGTTGAAAACGGTGATGTCGTATGTGGAGATCGGGAAGAACGAAGGCGCGAAATTATTGACTGGCGGAAATCGCCTGGACGGCGGCGTCTACGCGAAGGGCTGGTTCCACGAGCCGACGGTGTTCGGCGACTGCAGGCCGGACATGCGTATCGCGCAGGAGGAGATTTTCGGGCCGGTGGTGTGCGTGATTCCCATCAATAATTTGGAACATGCCATTGACGTGGCAAATGGCGTGCCTTACGGGTTGTCTGCTTCCATCTATACGCGCAACGTGAACCGCGCTTTCCAGGCCACTCGCGATCTCTACACCGGGATTGTCTACGTAAACGCGCCGACCATTGGCGCGGAGACGCACCTGCCCTTCGGCGGCACGAAGCAAACCGGCAATGGCCACCGCGAAGCAGCCATCGCGGCGATCGATTTCTTCACCGAGTGGAAGACTGTGTATATCGATTATTCGGACAAGCTCCAGCGCGCCCAAATCGACAACAATTAAAGTACGTTCGCAATCAGGGGATGGAGCATTTTGGTCCTTGGGGCGGGACAAATCCCGCCCCCCCGTTTTCAACGTAATTCGGAAGCGACTCACGTTGACCCGGCTTGACACGCTTTCTACAATATAGGTAGCTGTTCCTAGCACTAGGAGTAGAGTGCTGCTATGAGGAATTCAGCCCTCCAAGAACGGCGCAACCGCCAGATTCTGGCGGATATCGTGCGTGTGTACATCGAGACGGGCGAGCCAGTGTCCTCCCGCGCGATTTCGAAAGGTTTTGAGGAATCACTGAGCACCGCCACTATTCGTAACGTTATGGCGGACCTCGAGGATGGCGGTTTTCTGTATCAGCCTCATACTTCAGCCGGGCGCGTGCCGACGGCGGCGGCATACCGGTTTTTTGCGCAAGAGATTGCTTCGCAAGCAACCATCACCGCGGTGGATCGAGAATGGATCCAGCGCGAGATGGGCGGCGCCACTAGCGCGGCGGAAATTACCGAACGCGCCGGCCACGTGCTTGCGGAAGTCTCCAACGGCCTTGGCATCATCGTCTCGCCTCCTTTGGGCAAAACCGTCCTGGAGCACGCGCGGATGTGGCTTCTTCCGGACGGCCGCGTAGTCGTCGTGCTCATTTCGCCCGGCGGGAATACGCGGGACAAGATCTTGCGGCCCAACCGGTTGTTCACCCAGGCCGAACTCGATGCGACCGCGGACTTCTTGAATCGCCACTATTCCGGCTGGACCCTGGAAGCCATCCGCAGCGATCTTTTGCAGAAGCTGGCGACGGATCGAGAGCGCTACGAAGGCATGGCGCAAAGCGCTCTGACGTTGTGCGACCCAGCGGTGTTGGGAGATGAAGCCGCCATGCACGTGCACGTCGAAGGCACCGCGCAGATCATTGGCGCCGCGGAATTTGTGGATCAGGCGCAGTTGCGTGATTTGCTGGCGGCTATCGAGGAAAAGCACCGGCTCGTGACGGTGTTGAATGCCTGCATTGAAACGCCCGAACCGGTACACGTGCAAATCGGAGTGAAGGAAATCTCAGAAGCAGGCGAGAACCTGGCTCTGATCAGCGCCGCGTACACCAGGAACGATTTGGTCCAGGGTTCGCTCGGCGTGCTGGGGCCGACGCGCATGCACTACGAGCGCGCCATGACCGCCGTCGCGTACGTGGCGCAGCTTTTCAGCGAAGCGCTGGGCAAGACTTGAGAACCTTTTGGCACAGGAGAAATGAGAAAGTGAGCAACAAAGAAGTGAACATCAATGTCAATGTCAACAAGAACTCGGACAAACAATCCGTGGAAGCCCCAGCTGTCGCCGCAGATACGGTGAAAGCCGACGTGCAGATGGCCAAACTGAGCGCAGACCTGGAAGAATTGCGCCAGACCCTGCTTCGGCGGCAAGCGGACTTTGAAAATTATCGTAAGCGCATCGAAAAAGAGCGTTTTGAAGATTCCCGGCGCGCCACGGCCCGTGTGATCGAAGGGCTCATTCCCGTGCTTGACGGATTTGAGCAGGCTCTCGCGGCGCACCGCGAGGCCGAATACGACAATTATCGCAAAGGATTTGAGCTCATCTACAAGCAACTCTTGGACGCTGTGACGAAGCTTGGAGTCGAGCGGATCGATCCTCTCGGAAAGCCATTTGATCCGCACCTGCACCAGGCAGTGGACCGCGCTGAAACATCGGACCACAAGGACGGCACGATTCTCCAGGTTTTCCAGCCGGGATATGTATTTCATGGACGCGTGCTGCGTCCCGCGATGGTGCGTGTAGCGGTGCATCCCAATCCTGCATCGAAAGAAGCAGCGAACTAAAGGAGATTGAAAGTTTCCATGGCCAAGGGAAATCAAAGGGATTACTACGAAGTTTTGGGCGTTACGCGAACAGCTGCCGTGGATGAAATCAAATCTGCATACCGCAAGGCGGCGCTGAAGTGGCATCCTGACCGTAGTCCGGAAAACAAAGCCGAGGCGGAAGTCAAGTTCCGCGAATGTACCGAAGCTTACAGCGTGCTGAGCGACGCTCAGAAGCGGCAGATTTACGATACCTACGGTCACGCGGGCCTCTCTAGCGCAGGCGCTAGTCAGGGTTTCGACAGTACGGTCTTCCAGGATTTCCACGACATTTTCGGAGATTTTTTTGGTTTCGAGGATTTGTTTGGAGGAGGAGGCAGCCGTCGCGGACGCAGCCGCGCACAACGCGGCGCCGATCTACGCTACGACATGTCGCTCACTTTCGAGGAAGCCTCCGCCGGAGTGACTACCAAGATCAAGTTGCCGCGCCAGGAATACTGCGAGGCTTGCAACGGCACGGGCGCGAAAAAGGGGACTGGCGTTCAAGCTTGCCAAACATGCGGTGGCCGGGGGCAGGTGGCCTATCAACAGGGATTCTTCACCATCACGCGCACGTGCCCGGCGTGCCAGGGCGCGGGACAGATTGTTAAGGAGCGTTGCCCGGAGTGCCGCGGTCAGGGCCGCCTTGAGCGCGAGAGGACCATCGAGCTTCGGATTCCGCCCGGTGTGGACACCGGAACGCGCCTGCGCGTCGCCGGCGAAGGCGAACCTGGTCCCAACGGCGGCCCCGCGGGCGATTTGTACGTGGTGCTTGAGGTCAAAGAGCATCCGTTTTTCGAACGCCGTGGTGCGGACTTGTATTGCACGATTCCCCTGAGCATCGTGCAAGCAACTCTCGGGACAGAATTACAAGTGCCGGGCCTGAACGGGGAAGAGAAGCTAAAAATTCCAGAAGGCACGCAAAGCGGCGCTGTGTTTCGCATCAAAGGCAGGGGACTTGCTGATCCGCGCGGTGGCGGCAAGGGCGATTTGTACTATCACGTGCGTGTGCTGACGCCGACAAAGCTCACGCGCGACCAGCGCAAATTGATCGAGCAGCTCGGCGCGACGCTGAAGGTGGAAAACAAGCCCGCCGACCGCAACTCTTCGATCTTTGACAAAGTGAAAGACATCTTCGGCTAGATACCCCAGCGCACGGGTTTTCCTCTGCGAATTCTCTTTGCCCTCGGCGTCTCCGCGTTATCTTTTTCTGTTCTCTATGAGGCGGCATGCCTTTACCTAAGATAGAATCTCCGCGTGCGAAGACGATTTTTCGTGGAGCAATTTGCGGGGCAGACCGCCGTCATGGAGGGTGACGCCGCGCATCACCTGGGCCGCGTGTTGCGCGCACAGACCGGCCAACTCTATGAGTTGAGCGACGGCGAAAAAGTATGGCTCGGCCGGATCGATAGCGTCGGCCGCGATCGCGTCCAGTTTTCCTTGCTCGAACAGTTGCCCGTCGCGCGCCCCAGCGTGAATGTCACGCTGTTCCTGGCCGTAGTGAAATTTGATGCCTTTGAATGGGCGATTGAAAAGGCGACCGAGCTGGGAGTGAGCACGATCGTCCCGCTCGCCGCGGAGCGCAGCGAAAAAGCCTTGCTAACGGCAGCAGCAAAACGGGCGGAGCGCTGGAAGAAGATCCTGCTGGAGGCATCGCAGCAATCCAGGCGCCTCAGTATGCCGGTCCTGAATGGTCTGGCGAAGCCGGAAATGGCCTTCGCTTCGCAGAAAGGAGGTTTGCGCGTGATGCTTTCCGAGCGGACAACCGCCTCGTCCTTGCGGAAAGTTCTGCAAGGCCAGCGGGCGGCCAGCGTAATCCTGGCAATCGGCCCCGAAGGCGGCTGGACAGACGAAGAATTCGGCGCCGCTAGCGAGTCCGGATTTGCCGAAGCTTCGCTTGGCCGCTGGATTCTCCGCACGGAGACCGCCGTCGTCACCGCACTGGCCTCGCTGAACTTTGCGCTCGGAGACGATTAGTGGGCGGCTCGCCCAGCTCCGAAATTCCTTTTCACGATTTGTCAAGTATCCGATATTCGGGAGCAACGAGCCGGGAGCTCAGCGAATCTGAATAAGTGTACGTAAGCACGGCGGGGTTACCCCTCCGCGGACACGAGCGGTAAATCGCATCTGGCGCGGGTCGCGATAGCCATGCTATAAATACAAGGCGCCCAAAATGGAAAGACTGGACGAGAAACAGCCCGCGACCTCGGCATCACCGGAGAGCCCAGCTCCGGCAGCGTCCTCTCTTGTGACTGCTAACCAATTGACTGCCGGCGTGAGAAATGACCGCTCAGAAGCAGGCGCCGCCGGACGGCCTGTGCCTCCGCATTCCCTGCGCAACGAGATTCGCGTCTGGACGCGAGACCTCCTGATCGCCATCGGCCTTGCGCTGGTGATCATCGTTTTCTTGTACCAGCCGGTAAAAGTCGAAGGCACCAGCATGGCCCCGTTGCTCTCCGACCAGGAACGCATTTTCATCAACAAATTTGTTTACCGGTTCGAGCCCATTGAGCGCGGCGATGTGGTCGTGTTCTGGTATCCGCTTGATCGCTCGAAGTCCTTTATCAAGCGCGTAGTCGGGTTGCCGGGCGAAACAGTGGAAATCCGCCAGGGCGCCCTGTACGTTGACGGCAAGAATATTCCGGAGCCCTATGTTCCGGCGCAGTATGAAGACCTGAGTGATTTTGCTTCGGTGCGCGTACCGAAGGACAGTTACTTCGTCATGGGAGATCACCGCATTAGCTCCAACGATTCTCGAGTTTTTGGCCCGGTCGAGAGCCGGTTCATTTACGGGCGCGCCGTATTTGCGTATTGGCCCGTCGATCATTTCGGCTCGCTCTCGACGACGGACGCTGACACGAAGTGAATGGCACATCTTGATGACAAATAGGGGAGGCCCCACTGACCGAAGTTCAGCACCGACCCGCGACACTCGCGCTAGAAGACGGGCGCGTCTTTAACGGCCGCGCGGCGGGCGCGATTACGCGCCGCGGCGGCGAAGTCGTTTTCAATACCAGCCTCACCGGTTATCAGGAAGTTTTCACAGACCCAAGCTATGCCGGGCAGATGGTCTGTTTGACCTATCCGCACATCGGAAATGTCGGCGCCAACCTCGAAGATGAGGAGTCCTCGCGTCCTTACATCGAATCGCTCATCGTTCGGGAATTCTCACAGGTCTCCTCCAATTGGCGCTCGGCGGAAACCGCCCAGTTGTATTTGAACCGGCACAAGATCCCCGTCATTTGGGACATCGATACTCGCGCGCTGGTGCGCCACCTTCGAAACGTCGGCGCGCTGCGCGGCATTGTGGCCACGGACGGAACGCCCGCTGAACAATTGGTTTTCGAAGCCAAACAATTGCCGAGCATGGCCGGGCAGGAACTCGCCGGCCGCGTAAGTTGCGCGAAGCCGTACGGGTGGGATAAAGGTTCCGTCGAGGTCGCCATCTCGCCTTGGTCGGAGGAAATGGGCGAATCAGACGCGGAAGCGGAGACTCGGAAGCACCGCGTAGTGGCCTACGACTACGGGATTAAGCAGAACATTTTGCGGCTACTCGTGGACCACAATTGCGAAGTTTATGTCGTCCCGGCGCAAACCTCAGCCGAGGACGTTCTGGGGATGAAGCCAGACGGTGTCTTCCTTTCGAACGGACCGGGCGATCCGGAGCCGGTCACTTACGCCGTGGAAAATATTAAGAAGCTTATCGGCCACGTGGCGGTGTTCGGCATTTGTCTGGGGCACCAGTTGTGCGGCCTCGCGTTGGGCGGAAAAACATTCAAGCTGAAATTTGGCCATCACGGTTCGAATCATCCGGTAAAAAACCTGCTGACGGAACAAGTCGAAATCACCGCCCAGAATCACGGGTTTTGCGTCGACCCAGAATCTCTGCCTTCCAGCAAAGTCGAAATCACGCACGTGAATTTAAACGATCACACGAACGAGGGCATGCGCCATAAGTCGCTGCCGCTCTTCAGCGTGCAATATCACCCGGAGGCCTCGCCCGGGCCGCACGATTCGCACTACCTATTCACGCAGTTCACCGATTTGATGAAGGAATTCGCACAGCCAGGCAGCTCGCGGCGCTGAAAAAGTCTCACGGGAGAATATGCCGAAACGGAAAGACATCAAAAAGATTCTGATTATCGGGTCAGGCCCGATCGTCATCGGCCAGGCTTGCGAATTCGACTATTCCGGTGCTCAGGCGTGCAAGGCGCTGTGCGCCGAGGGATATAAGGTGGTGCTGGTCAATTCGAATCCGGCTACCATCATGACCGATCCGGAACTCGCACATCGCACTTACATCGAACCGCTGACAAAGGAATACCTCGAGGAAATTATCGCGAAGGAAAAACCGGATGCCCTATTGCCGACGGTCGGCGGACAAACGGCGCTGAATCTGGCTGTCGAACTTTCCGAAAGCGGCGTCCTGGAAAAATACAAAGTGGAGATGATCGGTGCGTCTCTGCGCGCGATCAAGGTTGCGGAAGACCGCCTCTGGTTCAAGGACGCCTGCCGCAAAATCGGGTTGGAAGTGCCTGCGTCCGCCCTGGTGAACAACGCGAAAGACGCGTTGCGGCTTTGCGATCAACTGGGATTCCCGCTGGTGATTCGCCCGTCGTTTACGCTCGGCGGCACCGGCGGCTCCATTGCTTACAACAAGGAAGAGTTTGGCGAAGCTATCGCTCACGCGCTCGACATGAGTCCCGTTCACGAAGCCCTGGTGGAAGAATCCGTCCTCGGCTGGAAGGAATACGAGCTCGAGGTGATGCGCGATTTCCGCGACAACTTCGTAGTGATTTGCACTATCGAGAATTTCGACCCCATGGGCGTGCACACCGGCGATTCGATCACCGTGGCTCCAGCTCAAACGCTGACAGACAAGGAATTTCAACGCATGCGCGACGCTTCCGCCGCGATTATCCGCGAAGTCGGTGTCGAAACCGGCGGTTCGAACGTGCAGTTCGCCGTGAATCCTGAAAACGGCCGCATGGTCGTCATTGAAATGAATCCACGCGTGTCGCGCAGCTCGGCGCTGGCCAGCAAGGCCACCGGCTTTCCCATCGCAAAAATCGCGGCGCGGCTGGCTGTGGGAATGTCGCTGGACGAAATTCCCAATGACATCACGAAAAAAACACCGGCGTGCTTCGAACCAACCATCGACTACGTAGTCGTAAAAATTCCCAAGTGGCAATTTGAAAAATTTCCCGGCGCGGACAGCACTCTCGGAACGCAGATGAAATCGGTCGGCGAAGTCATGGCCATCGGCCGGACTTTCAAGGAAGCGCTGCAGAAGGGAATTCGGTCGCTGGAGCCAAGCACTCCTTGGCGCGCCCCGTCGGAAGCGCCGGATTCATTGCTGCGTGAAAAATTGGCAACGCCCCGGCCGGATCGCATCCACTGGCTGCTGACCGCCATGGACCACGGGCTGCCGGCACAAGAAATCTGCGAACTTACGAAGATCGATCCCTGGTTCATCCAGCAGATTGAAGAATTGACAGCCATGAACCGGCGAGCGGCGGCAGTGACCGTCGAGACCGCTTCGAAGGAACTGTTACGTGAGGCGAAGCGTCACGGAACCAGTGATGAACAGTTGGCGCAAATCTGGAGAACGACGTCCGCCTCCGTGCGTTTGCAGCGCGCGCGTTACGGCGTGACTCCTGTTTTCAAACGCGTCGATACCTGCGCCGCGGAATTTGAATCGTTCACGCCGTACCTTTATTCCACCTACGAGGACGAGGACGAATCCGACGCCCAAGCACGGCCCAAGGTCATGATTCTCGGCAGCGGGCCGAATCGCATCGGGCAGGGAATCGAATTCGATTATTGCTGCTGCCATGCTTCGTTCGCGCTGCGCGAAGACGGGTTCGAAACCATCATGGTGAATTGCAATCCGGAGACGGTCTCGACGGACTACGACACCTCCGACCGCCTCTATTTCGAGCCGCTCACACTGGAAGATGTGCTTGCCATCGTTGAACGCGAGAAACCGCAGGGAGTGATCGTTCAATTCGGCGGGCAAACTCCGCTGAATCTTGCACTCGAACTAAAACGTAACGGCGTTCCAATCATCGGCACGGCGCCGGAATCCATTGATCTTGCAGAAGACCGCCGGCGATTCGGCCGTTTGCTCGATGAGCTGAAAATTCCGCAACCGCGCAACGCCACTGCGCTGGTGCCCGAGGAAGCAGCGCGCGTGGCTGGAGAAATCGGATTGCCCGTGTTGGTCCGGCCAAGCTACGTGCTTGGCGGCCGCGCCATGGTGATCGCGTACGACGTGAACACCGTTCAGGATTACGTCGCGCAGGCGGCGCTGATGGGACCAGCGCGGCCTGTGCTGATTGACCAATTCCTTGAGGAAGCTACGGAAATCGATGTGGATGCGCTGGCCGATGGTACGGACGTCGTCCTCGGGGGAATTATGGAACACATCGAAGAAGCCGGCGTGCATTCCGGAGATTCTTCCTGCGTACTGCCGCCCGTGAGCTTGTCGCCAGCGATCCTCGAACACATCCGCGAATACACGAAACGTCTCGCACTGGCCCTGAAAGTGGTCGGTCTGATGAACGTGCAGTATGCAATTCAGCGTGACACCGTGTACGTGCTGGAAGTGAATCCGCGCGCCTCGCGCACGGTTCCGTTCGTGAGCAAAGCGACGGGAGTGCCGCTGGCGAAAGTTGCGGCGCGGTTGATGACCGGAAAGAAATTGGCAAACATGAATCTTCCGATTGTGCGGCACAACGGGGTTGCAGAAATTGCCGTGCACGAATTCTATTCCGTGAAATCGCCGGTGTTTCCGTTCAACAAGTTTCGTGGCGTGGATACCATTCTTGGCCCCGAGATGCGCTCCACCGGCGAAGTCATGGGAATCTCGACATCGTACGGACAAGCGTTTGCGAAGGCTCAGCTCGCTGCGGGGCAGCGCTTGCCGCGCAAAGGCACGGTCTTCCTCAGCGTGAACGATCGCGACAAAAAGCAACTCGGAACTCTCGGGAAAGAGCTTTCGTCACTGGGCTTTCGTCTGATGGCCACGCGTGGCACCGCCGCTGCGCTAGAATCCGCCGGCATCGAAGCCGAATCAGTATTCAAAGTGAACGAGGGCCGCCCAAACATTGTGGACCTGGTGAAAACAGGCAAGATCGATCTGGTGATCAACACTCCCCTTGGTCGCGAATCGTTCTATGACGAAAAATCGATCCGGCGCGCCGCCATTCGCTACAATATTCCATGTATCACCACGCTGGCTGCCGCGCACGCCGCAGCCCGCGGAATTCGCGCGCTGCTCGAGCAGGGAACAGAAGTTGCCGCGTTGCAGGATTTACATCGCGGACGGGCCGCCGCGTCCGGCGTGTCTGCGTTGGGAGATTGAGCCGTGATTGTTTCCGGAGTTTTTGCCGCACTAACCACGCCGTATGCGCATGACGGATCGGTTTCTCTCTCTGACCTGAAGCACAACATTCACCGTTACAACCAGACGGATCTGGCGGGATATGTCGCTTTGGGTTCCACGGGAGAATCCGTGCTGCTGACTCGAGCAGAGATGGACGGGATTCTCGTCACTGTCAAAGAAGCAGCGGCGAAAGGAAAAACACTGCTCGCCGGCGCCGGCGCGGAGTCAACTGCAGAAACGATTGAGCGCACGAAACGCGCAGCAGAACTCGGCTATGACGCGGCGCTGGTGAAGACGCCGTATTACTACAAACCTGCCTATAAGCCCGAAGTGCTGATCGCGCATTACCGGCGCGTGGCAGATGAATCTCCCATTCCGGTCGTGCTCTATTCCATCCCGCAATTCACTGGCATTGCCCTGGCGGCGGCCGAAGTCGCCAAACTCGCGGAGCATCCCAACATTATCGGGATCAAAGACAGCTCAGGAAATGTGCAGGGCGTTGGGGAAACGATCGCAGCGACTCCTTCTGCGTTTCACGTCTTGGTTGGTTCCGCCGCCACCGTATATCCGTCGCTGGCGATTGGCTCACGGGGAGCAATTCTGGCACTGGCGTGCGCGCTTCCGGAAAAGTGCGTGGCGCTGTTCGAGCTGTTCCGCCAAGGTCACCACGAAAAAGCGCGAGAGCTTCAATTCATTTTGGCGCGGGCGTCAAAACTCATTGTTTCCGAACTGGGTATTGCCGGCGTAAAATATGTTATGGACCAGCGCGGCTACCGCGGCGGCATTCCCCGCTTGCCGCTCCTCCCCCTGCACCCTGAACAAAAGAAACGCCTTACAGAGTTTCTGCAGAGTCTTGAACCAGCGGCCGTGAGGGCCTAATTCCGAACAAGCAGGCTCAATTGATGAGACGTTTTCTCGCGAGGTTCATCTAACCGCTCATGTATTGTCGCCCCCTTGCCTTCCAGCAGGTTCCTCATCAACCGAAGCTCTTCCTTGAATACCTGGATCATTTCGAAAAAGTGAAGTCGTTCTACTTTCATCCTCCCGCCTTGAGTGCCGCGAGTCGCGCGATGCGAAAGCTGGACTATCCCGCCGAGCGGCGAGCGGAGGTGGCCTCCATTCTTCGGAGACAAAACACCGCGCTGGGAGCAGGAGCCGAAACGCAGTCCAACCTGGATCGGCTTGAAAAAGGCGCCGTGGCCGTTGTCTCCGGACAGCAAGTGGGGCTATTCAGTGGGCCGGCTTATTCCGTTTATAAGGCGCTGACGGCCATCCAGATCGCAGAGGAGTTGACGCGCGGCGGAACTCCGGCGGTGCCAATCTTTTGGATGGCCACGGAAGACCACGATCTCGATGAGGTCCGGCACGCAACTTGGTTTGACAAGGGGAAACTGGTGCGTTTTGAATTGCCGGTGATCGCCGAAACAGCGCGGCCCGTGGGACGGATTCCGCTTGGCGCACAGGTCGAGCCTCTGGTGCAGGAAGCCGCGGAATTGCTGGCGAACCAGGGCAGTGACTTGCTAGCGCAATACCTGGTAGAAAGTTATCGGCCGGAAGAAACGTACGGCAGCGCCTTCGGAAAATTGTTTGCGCGCCTTTTTGCGCAGCATGGCCTGGTCTTGATGGATCCGCTGGATGACGGCCTGCACAAAGTGGCGGCGCCGCTCTATCAGCACGCGCTTGCGGAACGCGATGCGCTGAACGAAAAACTTCTTCAGCGCGGGAAAGATTTGGACCGCGCGGGATTTGATGCCCAGGTGAAGGTGACGGCACGGAGCACGTTGCTTTTTCGCATGGATGAAGGCGGACGGCACGTTGTGACCGCCAGCACAAACAATTTTCAGTCCGGCGACAAAACCTGGGAGCGCGAGGAGCTTGTGCACAAGACGCACATCGAGCCGGAGAAATTCAGTCCCAATGCGCTCTTCCGGCCCGTGGTACAGGATTATCTGCTTCCCACGGCGGCGTACATTGCGGGCCCGGCGGAGATCGCTTATTTTGCGCAATCGGAAGTGGTGTACCGGCTCCTTCTCGGAAGGATGCCGGTGCTCCTGCCGCGCGCTGGATTCACCCTGGTGGACGCGAAGGCCGACAAACTTTTGCGACGCTATGGATTGAGCGTTGAAGATGTTTGGGCTGGGCCGCAGGGCTTGTGGCACAAAATGGAGCGGCAATCGGTCCCGGGCTCTCTGTCGAAAACTTTCGACCGCAATCAAAAACAGATTGCCAAAATGCTGACGCAGCTTGGCAAGCAGATCGAAAGGCTCGACCCATCGTTGAAAGGTACGGTGGCGCGCGCGCAGAAAAGAATCGAATTTCACATCGACAAGCTGCGCCGGAAGGCGGGCCGTGCGCAGGACCAAAAAACAGGATTGCTTTCCGAGCACGAGCGCTACCTGGAATCGCTCTTGTATCCGCACAAAGGCCCGCAGGAGCGGGAACTATGCCTGCTGACGTTCCTGGCCCGATGGGGAGCGGGCGGGTTGGGCGAATTGCAAAAACATTCGACGGGAAAGAAAATCGGGCATCACTTCATTATTCAAGTTGCGTAGTTTTGTGAATCCTCATTGGCCAAGAAGCAAAAAGCAGAATCCTCGCTACGCTCGGAATGAGATTTTGTTGTGTTTTTGGCCAGACAGGGCACAGCATGCTGCGCCCCTACAAGAAAAGCCTCCGGCGCGCTTCTTATAACCGCATGCTAGCATCCTCCGCCCGGGGGGAGAGAATTCCATGCAAACGCTGGAGGTAAAGACGGAGCGACGGACACAGCTCGTAGATGTGACTGCGCAGGTGCAAAAAGTCGTCGCCGCATTGGGTGTCGTGATGGGAATCTGCTATTTGTATGTGCCCCGCCTCCCTTGGTTTTTTTGTAAGTGTTCATTCTAAAGCTAGTGAAAGCCTTTGTTTTGACACATTTTTTGTACGCGTTGATTCTAAAGGAAGGTACGGACGCTCGTTGGGATTAATCCCACAAGTGCTCATTCCAAAGGAGATTTACGTTGCACCAGAATTGTGCAGAATGGGGCTAATTTTCTGATGTCTGTTTCCTTGTTGAGAAACTCTCGCCGTAGGATTCCCTCATGGTTTCGAACGTGGCGGGATTGAGCCAGGGGTGTGCTAGAGTTTTTGTGCAATGAGGAAGCTTGGGATTTACGTGCAGGTGCCGTTCTGCCAGACGAAGTGTACGTATTGCAATTTTCATACGGGAGTAGTGGCCAGCAGCCGATTTGCGCCATACGTGGAGGCGGTTTGCCGGGAGATTCGGGAGCATCGCGAGTTGCTCAGGGCGGCTGGGGTGGGTGAGGACTTGGCAGGAAAGGCGCACGGCCCCATTCGGCAAGCTCAGGGCAAGCAGGAGTGGCTGTGCCACGAAGCCGTGGTGGACACGGTTTACATAGGTGGGGGGACGCCGAGCCTTCTGGACCCATCTCATTTGCAAAACATCTTGGATGTGATCCGGGCTACATTTGTGACGGATCTGGCGGAGGTGACGCTGGAGGCGGACCCGGAGACGGTTCAAGCTGAGAAGGCGGCGGCCTGGGTGCGCGCCGGAATTAACCGAGTGAGCTTTGGGTTGCAGTCGTTCACGGACAAGGAATTGATTGCCGCGGGCCGGATGCACCGGCGGGCGGATATTTACCGTGCGGTTCCGATCCTGCGCGAGGCGGGCACTGGGAATATCAGCTTTGACTTGATTGCAGGGCTGCCGCACCAGACGAAAGAGAGTTGGCGGCAATCTCTGCGGGAATTGGCGGCGCTGGCGCCGGAGCACGTTTCGGTTTACTTGCTGGAGATTGACGAGGGCAGCCGGCTGGGGAAGGAATTGCTGAAGGGTGGGGGACGCTATAGCGCCGGGGCAGTCCCGAGCGAAGATGAGATGGCGGAGTTTTATGAAATGGCGCAAGAAGCGCTGGGGGAGGCCGGCTATCATCACTACGAGATTTCAAACTGGGCGAAGCCGGGATTTGAATCGCGGCATAACCTGAAATATTGGCGGCGGGAGCCGTACGTGGGATTTGGAGCGGGGGCACATTCCTTTTCAGGGACGGAGCGCTGGGCGAATGCGCACGATGCGGCGACTTATGTGGCTGCGGTGCAGAGCGAGCGATTGCTGGTTGAACAGCACGAAATGCTGACTGCGGATAGCGCACTGGAAGAGGAATTGTTTCTCGGTTTGCGCCAGCTGGATGGAATTGATCTCGGACGAATCGAGCGTGAGTATGGAGTAACGCTGGGAGCGCGATTCGATCGGATTACTTCGGCGGGGTTGGTGGAACGGGAAGGCAGCGTGGTACGGCTATCTCCAGAGAAGCTGAGTGTCTCGAACGAGGTGTTTGTGGAACTGATGAGGTAAAGCATCAAAGAAAGATAACGCAGAGACGCTGAGAACGCGGAGGAGCGCAGAGTTCGCAAAGAAGAAGATTTTGTAGAGAGAACAAGGAGCGCGCCCCAACGCGGTCGGGGTAGGCGCCGGCACACTGACGGAGCAGAAGAAAAATGAGTTACACGGTAGCGAAGGGAAATCAGAGAGTGGATCCGGATCAGGTGGGGGAGGCGGGGAAGATTCCGGAAGGAGTGGTGGACCTGCGCAGCGACACGGTGACGCGGCCCACTCAGGAGATGCGACGTGCTATGGCGGAAGCGGAGGTCGGCGACGACGTTTACGGGGAGGATCCGACGGTCAACCGGCTGGAAAAGCGCGCGGCGGAGATTTTTGGGAAAGAGGCGGCCCTGTTTGTGCCCACGGGGTGCATGGGGAATCTCATCGCTATCAAAGTGTGGACCCATCATGGCAACGAGGTGATTTGCGAAGAGCGAAGCCATGTGAACTTGTATGAGTTGGCGTCGATGTCGGCGATTGCCGGTTGCATGCCGCGAGCGGTGCGAGGAGAAGATGGGATTCTGACGTGGAAGGAGATCGAGGCGGTCATCCGGCCGAAAATTTATTACGATTCGCAAACGGCGCTGGTATGCCTGGAAAATACGAGCAACATGGCGGGCGGGACGGTGTATCCGACGGCGGTGGTGGAAGACATTTGCGACCATGCGCATAAGATGGGGTTGAAGGTGCATCTGGATGGGGCCAGGATTTTTAATGGGGCGACGGCGCTGGGAGACCACGTGGCGGTGATGACAAGAAAAGTGGATTCGGTTATGTTCTGCTTGTCGAAGGGACTGGGCGCGCCGGTCGGATCGATGATTGCGGGCACAAAGGCGTTCATGGAGAAGGCGCGTATTTACCGGAAAATGTTCGGCGGCGGCATGCGGCAGGCAGGGGTGATTGCAGCGGCGGGCTTGATCGCGCTGGAGAAGTCTCCGGCGCGACTGCACGTCGATCACGAGAATGCCAAACGGCTGGCGGAAGGGATCGCGAAAATTCCTGGGCTAAGCATCGATCCGAAGAAAGTCTGCTCGAACATTGTGATTTTTGATTGCTCGAAGACAGGAAAAACGGCGGTGGAGTTGTGCGACGCGCTTCATCCGCACGGCGTGTGGGCGCAGGATACGGCGCTGCATTCCGTACGAGTCGTTACGCACTGTGATGTGGACCGGGCAGGAATCGAGCGAGCGCTCGTGGTTTTGACGGAAGTCGTCGCCAGGACGCAGAAGGCGGGCACATGAAGGGTCGAGGCGCAAAACGAGGACGGATCGTTACTTGCGTGTTGGCGGGACTGGTATTTGCGCGTGCCGCGGCGGCGCAGAATCCGCAGTTGGCGAAACTATCGGAAAAGAAAAATCCTCCCAAAGTGGCCGGCGCGCAAAGGTTTCTTGAAGAGGTAGAAAGCCGCTACTTCGATCTGACCAACAAGGCGCAAAGAGCTTCGTGGGTGGAGGAGAACTTCATTACCGATGATACCGAAGAGATTGCAGCAGAGGCCAACCAGGAGCTGAATACGTTTAGCGCGGAAATGTCCAAGAAGGCGCACGAGTTTGACAAGCTTACGCTCCCGCCGGAGATGGCGCGAAAAATGTTGCTGCTGAAGCTGGCCTCCGGATTTCCCGCGCCCGCAGACCCGAAAGGGCAGAAAGAATTGGCGCAGGTGCTGGCTTCGTTGGACGGCGATTACGGGAAAGGGAAATGGTGTCCCAGTAGAGATGCCGCGAAGTGCCTTGACGTGACGGCGGTTGGCAAGTTGATGGCCACGAGCCGCGACGCAGAAGAATTGAAGCGCGCATGGATTGGATGGCATGCCGTAGGAGCGCCGATGCGGCAGCGCTACGCGCGAATGGTGGAACTGGGAAACAAGGGTTCGCGGGAGCTGGGATTTGCCGATGCGGGCGCGCTGTGGCGTTCGAACTACGACATGCCGCCCGATGAGCTTACGAAGGAAACGGACCGGCTTTGGGAGCAACTGCGGCCCTTGTATGAATCGCTCCATGCCTATGTACGCGGGCAACTTCGAAAGAAATATGGAAATGAGAGCGTGCCTGCTCAGGGACCGATTCCAGCGCACTTGCTGGGAAATATCTGGAGCCAGGAATGGAACAACGTCTATTCGCTGATGGATTCGCCAAAGCCAACGCAGAGTTACGACCTAACGAAGATTTTGCAAGAGCGAAAGACGGACGTGAAGGGGATGGTGCGCTACGGGGAAGCGTTTTTTACTTCGCTCGGTTTTGCGCCGCTGCCGAAGACGTTCTGGGAGCGATCCCTTTTCACGAAGCCTGCGGATCGAGACGTGGTGTGCCACGCGAGCGCCTGGGACATCGATTCGAAGGACGATTTGCGCGTCAAGGTGTGCATCCAGATCACGGAGGAGGATTTCCGCGTTATCCATCACGAACTGGGGCATAACTTTTATCAGCGGGCGTACAGCACGCAGCCGCCGCTTTTCCAAAACAGCGCGAACGACGGCTTTCATGAAGCTGTGGGAGACACGATTGCGCTTTCCGTCACGCCTGATTACTTGAAGAAGATCGGCTTGATCGACGTTGTGCCGCCAGCGTCCGGAGATATTGACTACCTTCTGCAACAGGCGCTGGAAAAAATTGCGTTCCTCCCGTTTGGTTTGCTGGTGGACAAGTGGCGCTGGGAAGTTTTTGCAGGCGAAGTGCAGCCGGAGAATTACAACAAAGCGTGGTGGGAATTGCGAAGGAAATATCAGGGCATCGTTCCGCCCGTGGGGCGAACGGAAGCTGATTTTGATCCTGGCGCCAAATATCACGTACCGTCGAATACGCCTTACATGCGATATTTTCTGGCGCGCATTTTGCAATTCCAGTTTCAACGCGCGCTCTGCCGCGAGGCGGGTTACAGCGGGCCCCTGCACCGCTGCTCGATTTACGGAAACAAAGCCGCCGGTGAAAAGCTCAGCAAGATGCTGACGATGGGGCAGAGCAAGCCCTGGCCGGAAGCCCTGGAAGCGCTGACCGGGGAGAAGCAGATGGATGCGTCCGCGCTGGCGGACTACTTTGCACCACTGAAGACCTGGCTTGACGAACAGAACAAAGCCAACCATTACGCCGTGGGCTGGTAGCCACGCTCGTGTAGAATCATAAAATAAACAAAAGTTTGTTGCTTGTTGCCAACCACAATAGACTGCTGAGGAGACCGTGGAATTCAGTTTCACTGAAGAACAGCAGCAACTTCGCCGCAGTGTGCGGGAATTCGCCGAGGGCGAAATCGCTCCGCATGTTATGGAGTGGGATGAAGCGTCCCAATTTCCGATAGAGATCATGCCGAAGCTCGCGGAAATGGGACTGCTTGGCGTGATTTTTCCGGAAAAATATTGCGGCGCGGGGCTCGGTTACATTGAATATGCGCTCGCGATTGAAGAGCTGTCGCGGGTGGATGGCTCGGTGGGTTTGATCGTCGCCGCCCACAATTCGTTGTGCTCCAACCACATTTTCAAGTTCGGCACCGAGGCCCAGAAGAAGAAGTACCTCGTGCCGCTGGCTTCGGGAAAAGCTATTGGCGCATGGTCGCTGACCGAGCCGGAGGCCGGTTCGGACGCAGGCGGCACGCGGACAACGGCGGTGCGGGACGGCGATCAGTGGGTGCTCAACGGGGCGAAAACTTTCACTACGAACGGCCACTATGCGAATTATTGCGTGGCCATGGCGGTCACCGACAAGTCGAAAGGTTCGCACGGAATCAGCGCGTTCATAATGGAAAAAGGAATGAAGGGTTTTCGTCCGGGGAAAAAAGAAAACAAACTTGGAATGCGCGCGAGCGACACGTCCGAAGTGATTTTCAACGACTGCCGAGTGCCGCAAGAAAATTTGCTGGGGGCGGAAGGCGAGGGATTCACCGGCAGTCTGAAAATCTTGGATGGGGGGCGAATTTCGATTGCGGCGCTGGCCCTCGGCATGGCTCAGGGCGCTCTGGAGGCGGCCACGAAGTACGCGAAACAGCGAAAGCAGTTTGGTCAGCCGATCAGCGACTTTCAGTCGGTGCAATTCAAGCTGGCGGACATGGCCACACAGGTGGAAGCGGCGAGGCTGCTTGTTTATCAAGCGGCATGGCTCGCGGACAAGAAAGACGTGCGCTTCACCCGTGAATCGAGCATGGCGAAACTCTTTGCCAGCGAAATCGCCGTGCAAGTGGCCAACGAGTGCGTGCAGATTCACGGCGGCTACGGCTTCATCAAGGATTATCCCGCGGAGAAGTATTACCGCGACGTGAAGCTTTGCACCATCGGCGAAGGCACCAGCGAAATCCAAAAATTGGTGATTGCCCGCCAGCTTCTTGGCAAGAAATAATAGGGAAATGCGCCCGGCTCCCGAGAAGTCTCCACAGGAAAAGTATGGCTCTGTCCGTTGAGAAGTGGGCGGAAAGCGTGCGCACGGGCGATGTGCGTGCGGTGTCGCGCGCGATCACGGCGATTGAAAACCATCAGCCGGAAGCGGAATCGCTGCTCCGGCTGCTCTTTCCGCACACCGGTCAGGCGTATCTGACGGGAGTCACCGGCGCGCCGGGAACGGGAAAGAGTACACTCGTCGATCGTCTCGCGAGCTATCACCGCAAGAGACAGGAGCAGGTTGGCATTATCGCAGTCGATCCGACCAGCCCGTATTCGGGCGGCGCAATTCTGGGCGATCGCATTCGCATGCAAGGACACGCCGGCGATGCGGGAACGTTTATTCGCTCGATGGCGACGCGTGGATTTCTCGGTGGCCTGGCCCGCGCGACGGCGGAAGTGGCGCTGCTCCTGGATGCGGCCGGAAAGAAGCACGTGCTGATCGAGACGGTAGGCGTTGGCCAGGATGAAATTGACATCGTGAGGCTGGCGGATTGTGTGCTCGTTGTGCTCGTGCCAGGTTTGGGCGACGACATCCAGAACATGAAGGCTGGGCTCATGGAGATTGGCGACATTTTTGTCTTGAACAAAGCGGATCGCGAAGGCGCAGACCGCCTCGAGCAACAATTGATGGCCATGCTGTCGCTCGTGACGCCGTGCGACGGTTGGCATCCTCCGATTGTGCGCACCGTGGCGACGGAGAACAAAGGCATTGAAGAGTTGGCGGAGACGGTCGCGAAATTCCAAAAGCATTTTGAATCGAGCGGGCAGCGGCAACGGAAACACGTCGAGCATTGGAAAAATCGTTTGATCGAACTGTTGGAGTCTCGTTTGCTTGAGCAGGCTTTGGGCGGAGCGGGTGGGGAATCGCGGCTTACGGAACTTGCGGCAGAGGTTGCGAACCGCAAGAAGGATCCATTTTCGGCGGTGAGCGAAATCCTGAAGAAGAGCGGCCTTCACGGCTAAAGGAGAAAAGGAAGATGGCGGCACGTAAGGCCAAAAAGTCGAAGAGCGCAAAATCCGCAGCCCAGGCGGAGATCGGCATCATCGGCGGGAGCGGGCTCTATTCGATGAGCGGACTGACGAACGCGCGCGAGATTCGCGTGAAGACGCCCTTCGGCGAGCCTTCGGACGCCATCGTGCTTGGAGCATTGGAAGGGAAGCGCGCGGCGTTTCTGGCCCGCCACGGACGTGGACACCGGATCCTGCCAGGTGAAATCAATTATCGGGCCAATGTTTACGCGATGAAGCTCTTGGGCGTGGAGCGTATTATTTCCGTGAGCGCGGTCGGTTCACTGAAGGAAGATTTGCACCCCGGAGAATTTCTCGTGCCGGACCAGTTCTTCGACCGCACGAAGAATCGCAAATCCACTTTTTTTGGAGACGGAATCGTTGCACACGTGGCGTTTGCTCATCCGACCTGCGGCCAGTTGTCAGGCGTTCTAGCGGATGCTTGCGTCCATCAGGCAGTCAAAGTTCATCGCCGTGGAACATATATCTGCATCGAAGGTCCGCAATTCTCGTCGCTGGCGGAGGCGGAAGTGCACCGGCAGCTTCACTTTGAAGTGATCGGCATGACCAACGTGACGGAAGCGCGGCTGGCCCGCGAAGCGGAGATTTGTTACGCGACGATCGCCATGATCACCGATTACGACTGCTGGCACCCGGAACACGAATCGGTCACCGCGTCGCAAATCATCGCCACGCTGAATCAAAACGCGGAAAATGCGCAGAAAGTGCTGCGAACCGCGGTTCGAGAGCTGCCTGCAAACAGAACCTGCAACTGCGGGTCGGCGCTGCAGCATGCCCTGGTTACGGATTTGAAGATTGTCCCCAAGGCAACAAAGAAGCGGATCGCCGCTATCATCGGAAGGTACATTTCTTAGGAGCATATTGTGTCCTTACTCGTCGTGGGTTCCGTCGCATTTGACGCTCTGGAAAGCCCTTATGGAAAGGTGGAGCGTGCGCTTGGCGGAGCGGCCACCTATTTCGCCGTGGCGGCCAGTTTTTTCACGCACGTAAATCTGGTGGGGATCGTAGGTGACGACTTCACGGAAGTGGATGCACGGATTTTTCACGGCAGAACTATCGATATTGATGGTTTGGAGCGTGCTAATGGGAAAACGTTCTTCTGGGCCGGACGCTATTCCCAGAACTTGAACGAACGCGTCACGCTGACGACAGAATTGAATGTATTCGCGGAATTCAAGCCACGTTTGCCGGAAAAATACCGGAGCTCTAGGTTCGTTTTCCTCGCCAACATTGCGCCCGATCTGCAGCGGGACGTGCTTCACCAGGTGAAGAAGCGCCCCAAAATCGCCGCGCTGGATACTATGAACTACTGGATCGAGCGTTCGAACGCAGAGCTACGCGAAACGCTGAAACACGTGGATATCCTGATGATCAACGACTCCGAAACGCGCGAGCTTTCCAGCGAACATAATTTGCTGCGAGCGGCCAAACATATCTTCAAGATGGGGCCCACAACACTGATTGTAAAGCGCGGAGAATACGGGGCCATGATGGTGGACAAGCGCGGCGTCTTCTGCGTGCCGGCATTTCCGCTCGAGGAGCCGCACGATCCGACCGGCGCCGGCGACAGCTTCGCCGGCGGTTTCATGGGCTACCTGGCGGGAAATGGTGAGAAGAGTGACGCTGCTCTCCGCCGTGCGATGGTTTTTGGCTCTGTTCTCGGCAGCTTTGCGGTCGAACAATTTGGCTTAGACCGGCTGCGTCGCTTGAAGCGCGGCGAGATACACGCCAGGGCACGCCATTTTGCGAAATTGACGCAATTCAAATTGTAAATGGCTAGAATTTCGTTCAGGCGGGGGGGGGTGGGCCGCCTAAGGGATGCTCTCACTTCGCGAAATAATTCTACGGCTTACTGTGGCGGCGGCGCTGGGCGCGATCATCGGTTTGGAACGCGTCGTGCGGCGGCGCCCTGCGGGTGTGCGCACAAGCCTCTTTGTATGCCTAGCTACGGCGCTGTTCACCATTCTTTCCAACGAACTCGCGCACCGCTTCGGAGATTCGAGCGGCACACGAATCGCTTCCAATATCGTACAGGGCATCGGTTTTCTTGGAGCTGGCGCCATTCTGCGCGGAGCGAGCGGTGTCGTGGGGATGACCACTGCGGCGACGATCTTTGTGGAGGCCGCCATCGGCATGGCCGCCGGTGGAGGTCTTTACGCCGTCGCCGGCTATTCGACGGCGCTGGTGCTCTTTGGCTTGACGGTTATCGGGTGGGCGGAGCAATACTTCAATTTGAAGTGCCGGCTCATGGCGTTCCGGATCACCACGAGTCGGGCAGACAGCGTGGCCACGGAAATCCAGCGTCTGATGGCGAGCCTGAAGATTCCCATGCAACACTTTCGCGTTTCCATGGTGGGAGAGAGCTCCATCGTCGAATTCGAAGCCGACGCCAACCACAGCCAGGAGGAAAAGATTGTCACCCAGCTCAATCGCCAGGGCGTGACAACGGAAGTGATTCCGGTCGAGGGCCACCACGAATGACGGGAAATAACGGGACTCCGCGAAAGCCTAAGGCGCTTGCCGCAGGTTCACGGCTGGGAGTGTTTGCTCCGGCGTCTCCCGCTGAGTCTGTCGAAATGATCGCCGGGCTTGCGGAGCTGAAGCGCCACGGTTTTCAGGTAGTTGCCAATCAGGATACCAAAGCGGAGGGCTACTTTGCCGGTCCGCCGCTGGAGCGCGCCAATGGTTTTCTCGGTACGCTGAATTCCGAGCGGGTTGATGGGCTTGTCGCTCTGCGCGGCGGCTATGGTTCAAATTACCTGCTGGAATTCGAACTGGAAAAGAGCCTTACCAATCTCAAGAGCGTGATCGGCTTCAGCGACCTCACCACTCTGCAGATTTTTCTCTGGCAACGGTGCAACTGGATCACTTTCTATGGGCCCATGGTAGCTGCCGGGCTCAACGCCGGTCCGGGCGCGCGCAAGGGCTATGATGATAACTCCTTCCTTCAGGCGGTGGGCAGAACGCAAGGCGGTTGGAAGTTGCGGCTAAAGGGTGAACCTGTCCTCGCTGGTCAATCCATGGGCAGAGTATTGGGTGGATGCCTGACGCTGCTCGAAGCCACCATTGGAACGCCGTGGGAGTTAGACACCAAGGATTCAATTCTGGTTCTTGAAGACCGCGCGATGCGGCCCTATCAGGTGGATCGCGTCCTGATGCATTTGAAACAAGCTGGAAAGCTTGAAGGCGTTCGCGGGTTTGTGATGGGAGATTTTCCGGACAGCGAACCGGCGGTCGCCGGAGCCCCAACCGTAAAGGAGGTCTGCGCGAGAATTCTGCGGCCGCTCGGCGTCCCGATCGTTTTCGGTGCTCCGATTGGGCATACAATGCGGCCCATGCTCACGATACCGCTGGGCATCAAGGCGCGCCTGGACGCAGAGGGAGAAGGCACGCTCGAATTCCTGGAATCGGCGGTGGTCGCTTGAGTGAATCAAAACATGTTCATGTAATTGGGATTGGCGGATCGGCGATGGCGCCCCTGGCCGGGATGCTGCGCGAGCGCGGCTTCCGCGTGACCGGTTCTGATTCCGGAGTTTACCCACCCGCTTCAACCCTGCTCGAAAGCCTCGGTATTTCGTTTTTTCACACCTTTGATGCAGCGCACTTGCAGCCGGCGCCCGACCTGGTGGTGATCGGAAACATTATTGCGCGCGGAAATCCGGAGTTGGAAGAAGTGCTGGACCGCAAGATTTCCTATCGCTCCATGCCGGAAATTCTGGAGGAAGTCTTTCTCCCGGAAAAACATTCCATCGTCGTCAGCGGAACCCATGGAAAAACGACCACCACTGCGATGCTTGCCTGGATCTTCCAGACGGCGGGGAAGAAGCCGAATTTTCTTGTGGGCGGCGTCGCGGAAAACTTCGGCAAGAGTTACGGGCTTGGCAGCGGCGAAGAGTTTATTCTGGAAGGCGACGAGTATGAAACCGCTTTCTGGGACCGCGGGCCAAAATTCTTTCACTACCATCCCGATGATTTGATTATCACCTCGCTCGAATACGACCACGCCGACATTTATCCTGATTTTGAAACCTACCAATTGGCTTTTCGCCGTTTGGTGAATCTTGTTCCCCGGCGTGGCCGCGTGGTCATTTGGGGTGACACAGAAGAGTCAGGCCCGGCCTTGCGGCGCGCGGCAGAGAAGGCCTTCTGTCCCGTGGAAACATACGGTTTCAACGATGGGAATGATTGGGTGGCGACTGGGTTCGCCATCGATGGCGAAACGATGCGCTTTCGCGTCGCGCAACGGGGGAAACCGTTTGGTGAATTTGCGCTGGTCGCTACCGGACGGCACAACGTCCTAAATGCCATGGCTGCGATTATCGTTGCGCAGGGACGCGGAATCCCAGTTGGGGACATTGCCGAAGCGCTCGCGACGTTCCGCAGTGTGAAGCGTCGAATGGATGTGCGCGGTGAAATCGGGGGAGTATTGGTGGTGGATGATTTCGCGCATCATCCTACGGCGGTGAAGGCCACGATCGAAGCCGCGCGCGGCCGTTGGCCCGGACGCCGGCTCTGGGCCATTCTCGAACCGCGGTCAAACTCCATGCGCCGCAAAGTATTTCAGGATGCCCTGCCCAAGTCGCTTGGTCTCGGCGACCGCGTCATTCTCGGCGGCGTTTTTCGCGCGCAGCAATTGGGGGGCGAGAATCGATTGGATCCTGAGACCGTTGCGGAAAGTGTCCGAGCCCTTGGCAAAGACGCCCGCGTTTTTCCCAGTTCCGATGCCATTGCTGACTATCTTGGAGCCGAAGCCAAGCCCGGCGATCTTCTCCTCATCATGTCCAACGGCAGCTTTGACGGCCTATGCGAGAAAGTGTTGACGAAACTCGGCGCGGCTTCGCAACTTGCGGGCGAGGCGAGAACGCGGTGACCCTTTCCTCCGCCCGAAGCAGGCTGATTCCCGCCGGCCTCTGTCTCTTATTCGCCCTGACGTTCAGCGCTTCGGCACGAGCAACAATTCAATATACCGTTCTCCTGGATCATCCCGAGAGGCATCTCTTTCACGTAACGATGACCATTCCTGATGTGACCGGCGAAGTGACGGTTCGAATGGCCTCGTGGAATGCACTGTACCAGATACGCGACTTTAGCAGTCACGTGCAACAAGTGGAGGCCTTTGCGGATTCTCACAAATTGTTCGTCGAAAAGACGGACAAGCAGACGTGGCGCATTAAGGGCACAGGAACGATCAATATTTCGTACGCGACGTATTGGGACGAGGTTGGTCCTTTTGCGTCGCAGTTGAATTCCGAGCATGCCTTCATCAATCCGGCGATGATTCTCTTGTACGTGCCAGAGCGCCGTGGCGAGGCGGTGAGCCTTGCGATGCCGGACGTCCCCCAGGGATGGAAGGCAGCCGGCGCGTCAATTCAACATATTGACCGGGCGGGCAGTTTTCGGAGTTTGGGTGGCGAGGCGGCGAATTACGATGCTCTCGTCGATGCGCCCATCGAAGCAGGGAAGTTCGAGATGTTTCAGTTGTCCGGAATTAAACCCGGGATTTGGGTCGTGATTCACGGAGAAAACTGGAGCAAAAAACAGGTCGAAGAGGACCTGAGGCGGATCTGCAAATACGAATTGAAGCTCATGGATGGAGCGCCGTTCGAACGCTACACGTTTATTCTCCACACTGGAAAAGGGGCCGGTGGGGGAGGCATGGAGCATGCGAACTCGACAGCCATTGGCACGTATTCCGATGAATACTTGCCCAGCGTGGCGGCGCATGAATTTTTTCACCTTTGGAATGTGAAGCGCATCCGCCCTGCGTCGCTCGAACCCGTGGACGATACGAAAGAGCAATACACGGGCGCCTTGTGGTTTGCGGAAGGCGTAACGAATACCTACGGTTCGTACACGCTCGTGCGCAGCGGCATCTGGAGCAAAGAACAGTTCTACGCGGACCTCAGCGAGCAAATCACCGAGCTGGAAAGCCGGCCGGCCAATCGCTGGCAGAGCGCGGAGCAGTCCAGCCTGGATGCCTGGCTGGAAAAATATCCCCTCTACAATCAGCCGGAATATAGCGTTTCGTATTACACCAAAGGGCAGGTGCTGGGAGATTTGCTCGACATTCTCATTCGCGACCGCACCGGCAACTCAAAGAGTCTGGACGATGTCATGCGCTTGCTGAATACGAATTGTGCTAAGCAGGGAAAAACATATCGAGACAGCCTGGATGTTCGTTTGACGGCGGAAAAAATCGCCAGCGCCTCATTCGAAGAATTCTTTGGAAAATACGTAGCGGGCGCGGAGCCATTTCCTTATCAGCAAGTTCTTGCACTGGCGGGTTTGGCTTTGCGCACCGTGGAACGCCGGAGGCCGACGCTAGGTTTTTTCGTGGAGCATGAACCGAACGGCCCCTTCGTCGTGAGCAAAGTTGATCCCGAAAGCTCCGGAGCCCAGGCGGGCCTGAGGGCCGGCGACGTCGTCGTGAACTGGAATGGTGGAGAAGTGCCCAGGCGGGTTGATCGCTGGCTGCAGGAACAAAAGGCCGGCGATTTGCTGAAGCTGCGGGTTCGCCGCAACGACAAGGACATCGCGGTCGAATTCAGGCTCGGTGAAATGAAGGAGACTCTTTATGTCGTCGGCGAGGATGCACACGCCGGCGAAAAGGCGCGCGGCATTCGCGAGGGAATGCTTCGCGGCGAGACCAGCGCCGTTGCCATTCGCTAGAGACGCTGGCGGTCCCACGATTCGCTTGACCAGCCGCGCGGGATTCGAGAAAGTTTGCCTGCCTATGCTCCGCACTCTTTTCATCGGCGTTTTTTTATCCCTGTACATTTTGATCGTTGGGCCGCCGCTGCTCATCTACACCTTGATTACTCGCGATCCCGACCCGATTTATTGGGCGGGTGTGAAGGGCGTGATGTTTTTTGTCCGCGCCGTTGGCGTAAAAGTTCGCGTGAAAGGCCTGGAGCGCATCCCTCCTGGTGTGTGCTTGTTTGCCGCGAATCATACAAGCTCGGCCGATGCTCCCGCAGTTGTAGGCGCCATCCCACGCCGGATTGCCATCCTCCTGAAAGAATCGCTCTTCAAGTGGCCCATCGTGGGGCAGGCCTTTCGGTCGGCGCGTTTTATCCCTGTCAATCGAAGTGCTCGCGACTCGGCCATTGCCAGCGTGGAGAAAGCCACCGAGGCTCTCAAGGCAGGGCAATCGTTTCTTATCTATCCCGAGGGCACGCGCAGCCCGGATGGCCGCTTGCAGGAGTTCAAGAAAGGCGCCGCGATGATGGCCATCAAGGCGGGCGTGCCGATTGTGCCGATGGCGTGCTCGGGCGCCCACCGCATCATGGAAAAACACTCGCTGGTGATTCATCCCGGCGAAATTGTCGTGGAATTTCTCGAATCGATTGATGCTTCCAAGTATTCCCTGGAGGAGCGGGACATTTTGAATGAGCGCGTGCACATGGCGATGGCTGCCGCCCTGCCCCCAGACCAACGCCCGCTCGATCTTCCAGGAGCTGTTACCGAACCCGTCGTCTCCTGAAATTTCCCAGCCGCGAGCGTCTTTTCAGCGCGATTTCAGCTTCGCGATTTCGGCTTCCAACTCGCGGACGCGTTTTTGGAGTTCTGGAAGGCGGTTCAGCGCCGCCATGGTCTTTAGCCATTCACGATTCTCGACCGCCGGGTATCCGGAATACAGCGAACGCGCAGGGACGTCGTTTGGAACGCCGCTCTGCGCAGTAATCACGGCGCCATCTCCCACGGTGAGGTGGCCTGCGGTGCCCACCTGGCCCGCCAAAATGCAATTGCTGCCGACTTTGGTGGAACCAGCCAGGCCCACCTGCCCGCAGAGCATGGTGTTAGCGCCAACTTGCGAGGCGTGGCCAATCAACACGAGATCATCGAGCTTGGTGCCGCGGCCGATGCGGGTTTCGCCAACCGTGGCGCGGTCCACGCAGGCGTTTGCTTGCACCTCAACGTCGTCTTCCAGGACGGCCGGACCCGACTGGGTCATCTTGTACCAGGTGCCGTCTTTCTGTTTTGCGAAACCGAGGCCGTCTCCGCCGATAATCACCCCATTTTGCAGAATCACGCGATTGCCGATGCGGCAGAATTCACGCACGACGACGTGCGCATGGGCAAAAAAATTGTCGCCGATCTTCGCGCCGCGATAGACAGTCACGAAGCTGTGCAGCGCAGCGTTGCGGCCCATTTCGACATCCTCGTCCACGTAGCAGTACGGCCCGATGTGGGCGCCGTCACCGATTCTTGCGCTTTTCGCGATGATGGCCGTGGGGTGAATCCCCGGCGCATAGCGTGGTTGCTCGTAAAAAAGCTCCAGGGCATGTGCAAACGCGAGGTAAGGATTTGATGAACGCAACGCGGCCAAGGCGGGCATGGATGTCTCCCGATCGAGCGCAATTCCTTCTTCGATAAGAACCGCCGAGGCGCGCGTGGTCTTCAGCAGCGGAAAATACCGCCGATTCGCGAGGAAGGTGACCTGTCCCGCTTCGGCATGTTCGATCCCGGCGACTCCGCGAATCTCGATTTCCGGCGGGCCTTCCAAGCGGCATCCGAGTTTCTGCGCGATTTCAGCAAGTTTCATTGGAGAGGCTCCTGAATTGTTGGTGAGGCTGTCTGCGAGTCTCGCACAGGCCAAAGTGGGAAGTACAGCGTGCCCGCCGCGGCTTACTCGTTGAAAAGGCGAGGTTGTGAGGCTGTGGCCGCAGCGGCGGCAGGCTTCCGGCGCGCGACGCCTACGACCCCAAGAACGGTCACTTCCGAGAGCGCGGCTCGCGGAACAAAGATGCGGTCCGTGGAAGAATTCAGGTCCGGCGATATGATTTGCAAACCGTTATCCAGCAGCGACAGCAAATCGTTGGGCACCACGCCTTCCAAGGTTTCGCCATCGTTGTAACGCAGCTTGACCCACAAACCGTCCAGTTTGGGCCGGCTCAAGAACGCCTTGCGCTCCGGCTCGAAATCGTCAGAAAACTCGCGCACGAAGTAGACCGATCGGACTCGCGCGAGCGGGACCTCCACATGTTCCCCCTGTGGCGTCAGCAGGTCTATGGGATCGGCCTGACGCAGCCGGACAGGGTTCAGGTACCCGCGCAAGGGCTTCTTGTCGATGAGCACAACAATAACCTTCTTGTGCGTAGAGGCTGGGGGCTTATTCTTCAAAATGCCGCGTTTCCTGGCTCGGACGGCCGAGATTTGCCAATCGGCAAAATGTATGTTATGTTAAGCACGTTTTTCCTGTCAAGTTGTTGTTTTCATTAGGGTTAGGGCCACGGAGCACTGCCCTTTGACCGACAAAAAGCATATCCTCAAATCGGCTTCGATCATCTCCCTGGTCACCATCGCTAGCCGCGTCCTAGGCTACGTGCGCGACCAGCGCATCGCCCTCCTCCTCGGCACAACCCCGGCGGCAGACGCCTACGTGCTGGCCTATCGTATACCCAATCTCTTCCGCCGTCTCGTTGCCGAAGGTTCGATGACAGCGTCCTTCATTCCTGTCTTTACCAGCTATATGCGAGAAAAGTCGAAAGAGGAGGTCTGGGAGTTTGCGAACAAGCTTTTCTGGACCCTCGCTCTCGTCGTTGCTGTTATCACTGTACTCGGAATGGTTTTTTCTCCCTCCGTTGTTCATCTGTTCGCGGGAAAGAATGTGGCCGGCGTGCAAGCCGTGGAATTGAACCGGATCGTATTCCCCTATCTGTTTTTCATAGCCCTTGCTGCTCTCGCCATGGGGATCTTGAATTGTTTTCACCAATTTGGGCTGCCCGCCGCTACTCCCGTATTCCTGAATCTGGCCACTATTGCTTTTACGTTTGCCGCGGTCCGGAAGTATTTCAAGGACCCTGCCACCGCCATCGTCGTGGGAGTGCTGGTAGGGGGAGTGTTGCAGTTCCTAATTCAAGTCCCGTCTCTCGTGCAAAAGGGCATGAAGTTCAGTTTTGGGATCTCCTTCTCGCACCCGGCGATCCGCAATGTTGCGAGCTTAATGATTCCACGGCTTTTCGGTATTGGTATCGGGCAAATCAATCTTTTCATTGACACGCGCTTCGCAACCGCCGGGGGGATGCCTGAAGGCAGCCTCGCTTCGCTGTACTTAGCGGACCGCGTAATGGAGCTCGTTTTAGGAGGGTACGCCATCGCTGTTGCCACTGCCATCCTGCCCATGATGTCCCATCAGGCCGCCGAAAAAGACTACGACTCGCTAAAGAAAACACTCGCATTCTCAGTGCGCATTGTGGCTTTCATTACTATTCCTGCAGCACTTGGCTTGATGATATTGCGCGAACCGATCATCCGTGTGCTCTTCCAGCATGGCCAGTTCGACCCGGCGTCGACTCGCTTGACCGCACGTGCGCTGCTCTATTATGCTGTCGGGCTTCCGGCCCTCGCCTCGGTCAAACTAATTGTACCGGCGTTCTATTCCACGCGCGACACCAAGACGCCGGTCATCATCGCTTCCATCTCGCTTGTTCTGAATATCGTTCTGAACGTCGTGTTCTTGCAATTCTTCTTCAAGCGCGTCCAGAACGGCGGGCCGGCGCTGGCCACGGCCCTGGCAACTTTCTTTGATTTCTTCGCGCTCTTTATTATTTTCCGGCTCCGCTACGGGCCGCTCGGAACCATGGATATTTTCCGTTCTTTTGCCAAAATTTCCTTGTGTGCGGGCATCATGGGCGTCGCCTGCTGGTTTGGGAATTACTACACTCGGTTCGCGCTGCACTCACGCTTCCTGGTGCAATTTCTAGTTTTCGCCGCCCTGATCCTTGGAGCGACCGCCCTTTATCTCGCGCTTGCTTGGCTTTTCCGCTGCCATGAAATCGAGGAAGTCTATGGAATTGCCACTCGGCGCACTGCCGGAGCCGGTGACGCGTACATGGGGAGCTGATGGAAATAGCCGCAACCATTTCGTCATTTTTGACCCACGTACGTGTGGAGAAGGGGCTTTCCACCAATACGGTATCGGCCTATCGTCGCGATCTCGTAAAATTCGAGGAATTTGCCCGTAAGCGCAAGCTTACTCTCGAAGCCGCCAGTCGCGACGATCTGGTGGATTTCCTTGCGGGGCTCTATCGTCAGAAGCTCGAAAGCAAGACGGTGGCCCGCCACTTGGTCACCCTCCGCAATTTCTTCCGTTTCGCTCAGATCCACGAGCTCATTCGCGAAGATCCCTCGGTGAACCTCGAATCGCCAAAGATCCATCGTGCTTTGCCCGGCTATCTTCGCCTCGAAGAAGTCGAGCGTCTCCTCAACCAGCCCGATGTGAAGACTCCCATCGGCCTGCGCGACCGCGCCATGCTCGAGGTTCTCTACTCGACCGGCTTGCGCGTTTCCGAGCTCATCGGTCTTCGCACCAGCGATCTGGATGCGAAAGTTGGCTGCGTTCGTTGTATCGGCAAAGGCGACAAGGAACGTATTGTCCCGGTTGGGAAGAAGGCGCTCGCGATTGTCGAACGGTATCTCCGAGACGCCAGGCCAAAATTGCTCGGCAAAGTCTTGGGCAGCCCTGCGTTATTCGTGAATCGCCGCGGCGCCCCTTTCAGCCGCGTCGGCGTCTGGAAGATACTTTCGGCCTATGGACGACTGGCCGGTCTGCGCGTGGCGCTAACGCCGCACATGCTGCGGCACAGCTTTGCCACCCATTTGCTCGAACGCGGCGCAGACCTCAGGTCCGTGCAGCTCATGCTTGGCCATGCCGACATTTCCACCACGCAGATTTATACCCATGTCGTCGAGGAGCGGTTGAAGCAGATTTACAAGGCGCATCACCCGCGCGCGTAGCGCGGCCGGCCCCGGGGAACTCATTGCGGGTGCCTCTGCGGCGGTCAGCGCGGACACCCTGAAGCAGAAGGAGCGCAATGCCAGACTATATGTTTTTGTTGGAAAGCCGGCTCTCGCCGGAGCAGCGCGCAGTGATGTTGCGCGTGCAGGAACTTTCCGCCGCACTGGGATTCAATGTATATCTGACGGGCGGAACCGTCCGCGACCTCGTTACCGGCGCCTCGCTGCGCGATCTCGATTTCACCGTGGAGGGGAATCCCTCGAAGATTGCTCACGAACTCGAAAAGGGCGGCGCTAAAATCCTTCACGACGATGAAAAGCTTCGTCATGTCGAACTGCTCTTCGCGGGCGACTGCGAAGGCAGTATCTCCGCCGCCCGCGACGATCATTACGTCCGCCCGGGAACACGTCCCGAGATTCGCTGGTCCACCATCATGGAAGACTTGCGCCGCCGCGATTTTTCCCTCAACGCCATCGCCATTTCGCTGAACCCCGCCTCACGCGGTTTGCTGCTTGATCCCACCAATGGCCTCTCCGATATCGAGCGCGCCGAGGTTCGGGCGCTCACCATTCATAGCTTCACCAATCAGCCGGCCCGTTTATTGCGCGTCTTGCGGTACGCTGCGCGCATGGGTTTCAAGATCGAGCAGCGCACACAGGAATGGTTTGACCTGGCCATCGAGCGCAATCTGCAGGAAACCATCGCGCCGGAAGATGCCGGCGATGAGTTGCGTGCCCTCGCTCGCGAAGAACGCCCTGCCGTTGTGCTAAAGGCCTGGGAAGAACATGACCTTCTTGAGGCCGTCAGTCCCGTCCTGGCGAAGAAGCATCCGTCCTACGACGCCATCGCCCGCCTGATGAAAGTCCGAGAAGATCTCTTTACCGCAGGCTTCCGTCCACGCCTCGCCGCTCCGATGCTCCTCGCCATTCTTGGAAAATTAAAGGACCGCGAATTGGCGAACGTCCTCTCGAAAGCCGGATTTCGTTCGGCCGAAGTAGAGGCCGTGCTCAGTTTTGAGGAGGAAGCGCTGGAAGGCCAGAAAGAGCTCCTTGGGCGGAAAAGGAATGCTCCTGTGGATGCGTTCCGGTTCCTCGAAAAAATGCCGCTGGATCAGATCGCTTACCTGATGGCAGAATCCAACAAATCGGCCGCTCTTTCGAAGATTCGCGCCTTTCTGAACAAGTGGCGCCCCATTCGCATTGCTCTTCCGATTGTGGCCACGGAGCTGGAGGCGCTTGGCATGGCCCGCGGGCCGAAGTTTGACGCCATTGTCGAACAGGTTTTCGCCATGCAGCTCACCGGCCGAGGCAAGACCAAGGAAGAGCGCGAAAAAATCCTGCGCAAGCTCTCTGGCATCAAGGAACAGCCGAAGAAAAAAGAAAAGGAAAAGAAGCCCTCAAAGGGCACCGATAAAGCCCACGCTGCAGCGGCCATGGGTGACGCCGCCCACAAGAAGCACGCTGCCGCGAAAGCCGAAGCGAAGCACGCTGCCAAGGGGAAACCTGTTCCTCCGAAGGCCCATGCGAAGCATACCGCGCGGGTATCTCGCGGCAAGGGCACTTCCTCTGGCAAGAAGAGTCACGGGCGTAGGTAACACCACGGTTGGCGATTCCGTGCCGCCTGTGGGAAACGTCACAATGCGTAATGCAAAACGGGCCCCAGCGTTCTAAAATGGAGTTCCATGGGCCAACCGCAGTTCGTGCATCTCCACGTTCATACCGATTACAGCCTGCTCGACGGGGCTTGCGAAACCTCCGAGCTTTTGGATGAGGCGTCCCGCCAGAAAATGCCAGCCGTGGCCATCACCGACCATGGCAATCTCTTTGCCGCAGCCAATTTTTTCTACGAAGCCAGCAAGCGCGACGTTAAGCCCATTATCGGTTGCGAAGCCTACGTTGCCAAAGGCAGCCGCCATGACCGCGGCGAGAAAACCAACGGGGGCAACGGCCAGGATCGCGGCGACGCCGAGCCGGGGATGCGCGGCAGCAATCACCTTGTACTCCTCTGCGAATCGCTCGAGGGCTACCACAACTTAATCAAGCTGGTTTCCGCAGGCTTCCTTGAGGGCTTCTATTACAAGCCGCGGATTGACTACGACTTGCTCGCCAAACACAGCAAGGGCTTGATCGCGCTCTCGGCGTGCCTCCGCGGGCCTGTGACGGAAGCCATCGTGGACCAGAAGTACGATCAGGCGCGCGAAAATGCTTACCGCCTGCGCGACGTTTTTGGCAAGGGCAATTTCTTCCTCGAAATTCAAGATCAGGGATTGCCAGTCGAAAAAGATGTGAATCGCGAACTGGTCCGGCTTTCCAAAGAGACCGGCATCCCGCTCGTCGCCACCAACGATTGCCATTACCTCCATCACGACGACGCACACGCCCAAGAAGTGCTGCTCTGCATCCAGACCGGTAAGACCATGAGCGATACCAATCGCATGAAGTTCCAGACCGATCAGTTTTACTTCAAGAGTGCAGTGGAGATGGCGCAGGTTTTCGACGAAATCCCTGAAGCGCTGAGCCGCACCGTGGAAATCGCTTCGCGCTGCAACGTCAAAGTGGAGCGCATCCCCAATCCGTTCCCGGAATTCAAAGTTCCCGAAGGGCATACGTCCGCGAGTTATTTTGAATCCGTGGTGCGCGAGGGATTCGCCGCCCGCCTTCCGCAGCTCGAACGTCTGGCGCAACAGGGCTTCCTGCGCAACTCCCTAGCCGAATACGAGCGCCGGCTGACCTCTGAAATCGAAATGATTAAGAAGATGCGTTACGAGGGCTACTTCTTGATCGTCTGGGATTTTATTCACTACGCGCGCGCACAAGACGTTCCTGTCGGGCCCGGGCGCGGTTCTGCGGCGGGCAGCCTCGTCAGTTACGCACTGCGCATCACTGACGTTGACCCTCTGCAATACAACCTGTTGTTCGAGCGCTTCCTGAACCCCGAACGCGTTTCCATGCCCGACATTGATATCGATTTCTGCATGCGGCGCCGCGGCGAGTTGATCGAATACGTGACGCAAAAGTACGGCCGCGAAAATGTCGCTCAGATCATCACTTTCGGAACCATGGCCGCGAAGGCCGCGGTCAAGGACGTTGGCCGCGCCATGGACATTCCTTACGGCGAAGTGGACCGTCTTGCAAAGCTCATTCCCACAACGCTTGGCATACAACTGGGGGACGCGTTGGAAGAAGCCCCCCAGCTCAAATCCGCCGTAAACAGCGATGAACGCCTCAAGGATTTGATGGCCGTGGCGTTGCGTCTCGAAGGATTGTCGCGGCACGCCTCGACTCACGCGGCTGGCGTTGTCATTTCGCCGCGCCCGCTCACGGATGTCGTGCCGCTTTACAAGTCCAATCGTGAGGAAATCACCACGCAGTATGACATGAATGCGCTCGAGCGCATCGGCCTGCTGAAGATGGATTTTCTTGGCCTCACGACGCTCACGGTACTCCACGACACCGTTCGTATGATTGAGCAGAATCGCGGCGTCAAAATTGACATCGACAGCCTTGCCTTGGAAGACGCCGAAACGTACAAGCTCTTTGCACGTGGAGATACCACCGCAATCTTCCAGTTTGAATCGCATGGGATGCGCGACATTCTCCGCCGTTACCAGCCAGCCCGCATCGAGGATCTCACCGCGCTCAATGCGCTTTATCGGCCCGGCCCCATCCAGGGCGGTATGATCGATGATTTCATCAACCGCAAACAGGGCAAGACCAAGGTTAGCTACGAACTCCCACAGTTGAAGGACATTCTCGACGAAACGTACGGCGTCATCCTCTACCAGGAACAGGTGATGCAGATCGCCAATTGCCTGGCGAGTTTCTCGCTCGGCGAAGCAGATATCCTTCGCCGCGCGATGGGAAAAAAGAACAAGGAAGAAATGGCTGCGCAGCGCGCCAAATTCATGTCCGGATGCGCTGCCAGCAAAATCGCTGAGAAAAAAGCCGAACGCATCTTTAATTTGATGGAGGAGTTTGCGGGCTACGGGTTCAACAAATCGCACTCGTGCGCGTATGCCTTGCTTGCTTACCAGACGGCGTATCTGAAGACACACTATCCCGTCGAATTTATGGCCGCGCTCCTGACTTCGGAAGCCGGCAATACCGAAAAGGTCGTCAAGTACATCAACGAGGCGCGGGGCATGAGCATCTCCATTCTCCCGCCCGATGTGAATGAGAGCGATCTCTACTTCACACCCGTCGGCGAATCGATTCGCTTCGGTCTTGCTGCCATCAAGAACGTCGGCGAGAATACCGCCAAAGCCATTCGTGAATCGCGGCTGGGGCAAGGGGAATTCAAGTCGCTCTACGATTTCTGCGAACGCATCGAGTCGCGCTTCCTGAACAAACGCGTATTTGAAAGCCTCATTAAATCCGGCGCCGTGGATTCACTCGGTCCGCGCGAATCTATGCTCGTATCCGTGGACGATGCCGTCGCCGCCTTGCAGCGCGCTTCTCGCACGCGTGAATCCGGCCAGCACGGATTGTTCGGAACCGCTGCTGCCCCCGCGCCGATGCCCTTCGAATTGCGGGAAGCTGTCCCCTGGAGCGAGGAAGAACGCCTCGCCAGCGAATACGCGATGCTTGGCTTCTATGTTTCCGGCCATCCGTTGGCGAAGTACGCTTCCCGTCTGATGGATCTCAAGACGATTTCTCTCGATCAGGTCGAAGATCAGCGAAACGGAAAGGAGATCACCGTTGCGGCACTGATTGTTGGCACGCGTCCGATGCGTTCGAAAAAAGGGGCTCGCTGGGCCATCTTCACGATTCAGGACATGACCGGCGTTCAGGAACTGCTCGCCTTTCCCGAGAGCTTTGCGCGTCTCGAACCCGTTTTGAAGCCGGGGAATCCGCTACTCCTGAAAGTTCGCGTGCAGGTCGAGGAAGCAGGCACGCGGCTTTCCTTGCAGGAAGCGCGTCGGCTGGACGAAATTGCTGAGCGCGCTGCTTCCAGCGAGCTTCGCGTTCGCATCGAAATGCAATCGGTGAGCGAAGAGATTCTGGACCGTTTGGAAGATTTGTTTGCCGCTTCTCCTGGACCATGCCAGGTGGTGTTTGAATTGTCCTCAGCGGACGGCTCCGTGGCCATGCTGCAGGCGCAGCAGCGCGTGAAGGCCTCGCCGGAACTAGCGGACGCAATCCGCGACATTTGTGGCGGCCCCGCTGTTCGGATGGTGCCGGAATGAAAGCAAAAGAAAAAAACAAGACCGGCGCGGCGCCTGGCGCACATTCGAAAGAAACCGACGACCAGAAGGAAACCGAGCGTCAAAAAGAAATCGAACGCCTGGAAAAAGATGTCGAGGAATTGCGCCGCCTGGCCGGCAACGCCGACGCCGACAGGGAAGTGCAACGCATCCGCGAGCAGGTCGCGGAATTGCGACGCGAGTTCTATTCACACCTGGGGCCGTGGCAGCGTGCGCAAATCGCGCGTCACCAGCAGCGTCCATATACCCTTGATTTTATTAGTTTATTATTTACGGATTTTATTGAGCTGCACGGCGACCGGGGCTACGCCGACGATAAAGCGATCATCACGGGACTTGGAAAATTTCACGGGCGCCCCGTGGCCATCGTCGGTCACCAAAAAGGGCGCGACACCAAGCAGCGGTTAGTTCGAAATTTTGGGCAGCCCAAGCCGGAAGGGTACCGCAAAGCGCTACGCGTGATGCAACTCGCGGCGAAATTCGGGCGGCCGATTTTTACTTTTATCGATACGCCCGGGGCCTACCCCGGAATTGACGCGGAAGAACGCGGACAGGGCGAAGCGATTGCGCGGAATCTTCGCGAGATGGCGCGGCTGGGGGTGCCGGTGATCGTCACGGTGACGGGCGAGGGCGGCTCGGGTGGCGCGCTCGCGATTGCCGTCGGCGATCGCGTCAACATTCTGGAGAATAGTTTTTATTCGGTGATTTCGCCGGAAGGGTGCGCTTCGATCATCTGGCGCGATTCGACGAAAGCGGAAACAGCGGCCGCGGCGATGAAGATCACAGCGAAGGATTTGAAGGAACTGGGCATCGTGGACGAAATCGTGGCGGAGCCGGAAGGCGGCGCGCACAGCGACCATGAAGCGGCGGCGCGGCTTCTGGACGAGGTCCTTGACCGCCAACTGGTGACGTTGACGAATCAACCCATCCCGGAATTGCTCGATGCGCGCTACGAGAAGTTCCGCAAGATGGGGCAGTTTTTCGATTTGGGCAACTGAACCAGCTCTCGATCTTGGTCGCTCACCGGCCACCACGTGGCGGAAGGTGGCGAGCGCCGCGTGAGGCGGTCGGTTAGTCGCTGGCGTCCTTGATGTCTTGGCGGGCTCGCCGCAGAGCGTCTCTCGCCTGGGATTTGGCGTCGGAATCCGATTTCAGGAGATCGATGGACCTCGTCAGGCCCATGGCTTTGCCGCCTGCGGGGCCGGCGCATGAATCGGAGACGGGCTTGGGCTTCACTCCAGTTACATCCCATTTCAAACAGGAGAAGTCGATTCGCAGAGTGTGGCTGACGCGGAGGGACGCGACGCACTCGGTGAGTTCATTGAAAGACGAGCAGGCGTCTTGCAAGTTCTTGTCTTGGGCCAAAATGTCCTGGACTTGCAACTGACGCGTTAATTTTGCTTCCAAGTCGCCGTCCGAGGCCAATTGATCGTTCGCGGATTTCGAGCTGTGCTTGATCAATTTGGCCGGATTGTATTTTTTCGGACTGTACCAGGGCTCAGGTTGTGCCGCTGGCGCGTCCTTGGGGTCTTGCGCAGAGCCGGGAAAGGAGCCGAGGAAAAAACAAATTATAACCAAAGAAAAAACGATCGAAGAACGTCTCATGCTCACCTCTCCGAGGGCTGGGAGGGCTACTCAATTCATACCTCAAATTTGGTGCTTGTGTCGAGACGTACGTAGCCCTTGCCGGACGCGCACGGCGCTTAATGGACTTGCTTGGTCTTGCGGGACATGTAGTCCATGAGGAGATATTGGCCGAGCGTGTATGGCGTCGTGAAGTAGGCTTTGCCGCGGCACATTTCAGTGATTTTCTGGACGAAATGAACCAGGGAATAGTCGCTGGCAAGCATGAAGGTGTTGATCATGATGCCGGCGCGCTTGCACTTGTTCACTTCTTCAAGAGTTTGTCCGACGACGAAGGGATCAAGGCCGAAAGCGTTTTTGTAGATGCGGCCGTCTTCCAGGGTGAGCGCGGACGGCTTGCCGTCGGTGATCATGATGATCTGGCGCATGTCTTTTTTCTGGCGGAGGAGGATGCGCTGGGCCATGCGGAGGCCTTCGCGCGTGTTGGTGTAATACGGGCCGACTTGAACGCGGGCGAGTTCGCCGAGCGGAACTTCTTCGGCGGAATCGTGGAAGAGCACAAGACTAAGTGTGTCGCCGGGATACTGCGTCCGAATCAGATGCGATAGCGCCATGGCCACGCGCTTCGCGGGAGTGAAGCGGTCCTCACCGTAGAGAATCATGCTGTGGCTGCAATCGAGAAGCACCACGGTGGCGCACGAGCTGTGGTATTCGCACTGGTGGACCATGAGGTCGGAGTAGGTCATTTCGATGGGGACTTTTGCGCCTTCGCGGCGAACGGCGTTAAACAGCGTGGCGCTGATGTCCATGTTGAGCGTGTCGCCGAATTCATAGGGGCGCGAGATGCCGCCGGATTCGACACCCGTGGCCAGATCCCGCGTGTCGTGCCTGCCAAAGCTGCTGCGGCCGAGCGATCCGAGCAAGTCTTGTAAAGTCTTGAAGCCGAGAAAATCGATAGTCTTGTCGGTGATTTCAAAGCGCGCTTCGGGCTGACGTTCGTGCGGCTGGCCGAGTTGACCTCGCGCGGAAGTTTGTGGCGGCGGCGTGACTTGCGGCGGCTGCTGCGGATTGATGAATCCTTCGTTGGCGAGGCGCTCGGTGAGTTTGTCGAGGAGATCCTTCACCGCCTGGCTATTCATGGCAGCGGGATCTTGCAGCATCTTGCGCAGCTCTTCGCCCATGGCGTCTTCGGGGAGCAGATCGCCTTCCTGGAGCGCGCGAAGGATGGCTTCGCGGAGGGCTTCCATGGAGCGCTCAGGGTCCATTTGTGACACGCCGTAGAATTGCGATTCGAAACCGCTCTGCAGAAAGAAGTCGCCAAGCCGTTTGATGAGCTCCTCGAGATCTACAGCGTCGGCGGGTTCGCCAACGTATTTGCCGTAGCGGATGAATTTCATGACTTGTGCCTATTAGGCCGGTCCAACTTAATCATAAAGATCCCTCGTCGCGATGCCCCTCGGGATGACGACCCTTCATCGGGCCGTCAATTGAACTGCCGGCGCGGGGGGCGTGGCGGTCCTTCGCGTTCGCGCTGGTCGGGTTGCCTCGGTTTTTCGGCATAGAAGCCGCGCTCTTCGCTGCGTCCGATGCGCCGATGGGCCCACAAACCCTCGAGAATCATTTCGGCGGCGGCCGCGGCGGCTCCGGTATCCTTACGATCGGAAACGCCGAGCCTGCCAACGTGCTCCATTAAGCCTTGAATCTTCGAAAGCTGCTGATAACGCTCGTTTGTTGTAGCTAGGTCCGGAAGCTTGAGTTCGCCGCCCAACTCGAACCATTGGATGACGGGCTGAAAGTTGATATCCGTGAAATGTTTGCTGAAAACGCGGCCGACGGCGGTACGTATAAGTTCGCGGGCGATGGTGTCCGCGCCCTTGAGTTCGCCTTCGTATTCGAGTTCCATCTTGCCGGTGATGGCGGGAAGGGCTGCGTAAACGTCGGCGACGCGCGCGACGACGGATTTTTCGCCGTTGCGCGCGGCGCGCTGCTCGGCGCTGCTAACGAGGCTTTCAAGAGTGGTGATCGGCAGGCGCTGGCTGACCCCGGAGCGGCGGTCCACGCGCTTGTCCTCACGAGCTTGAAAAGCGATTTCTTCCACGGCCTGGAGGAGATAGGGCGGCACATCAATCTTTTTTCCGGAATCGCGTCCCACCCAGGCTTCTTGCGCCGTGATGGTCATTCCTTCTTCGATGGTCGCGGGGTAATGCGTGCGAATTTCTGCGCCAATGCGGTCTTTGAGCGGCGTGATGATTTTGCCGCGCGCGGTATAGTCCTCAGGATTGGCGGTGAAAACGATGAGCACGTCGAGTGGGAGGCGCAGCGGATAGCCCTTAATCTGAATGTCGCCTTCCTGCATGATGTTGAAGAGGCCGACTTGAATTTTCCCAGCAAGGTCAGGGAGCTCATTGATGGCGAAGATGCCGCGGTTGGCCCGCGGGAGAAGCCCGTAGTGGATGGTGAGCTCGTCGGAGAGGTCGCGGCCGCCGCGAGCCGCGCGGATGGGATCAACATCGCCGATAATGTCTGCCATGGTCACGTCGGGGGTGGCGAGCTTTTCGACGAAGCGGTCGTCGCGAGGCATCCAGGCGATGGGAGTATCGTCGCCTTCGGAGGCGATTCTTTCGCGGCACGCGCGGCAGATGGGCTTGAAAGGGTCGTCGTTGATTTCGCAGCCCGCGACGACCGGCATTTCTGGATCGAGCAGATTGACGAGGCCGCGCAGAATGCGGCTCTTGGCCTGGCCGCGCAAGCCCAGAAGAATAAAATTGTGGCGAGAGAGCAGGGCATTCGCGATTTGCGGGACAACCGTGTCTTCGTAGCCGTGGACGCCCGGGAAAAGCGTCTCGCCCTTTTCGATGGAGCGGAGCAAGTTGCGGCGCAGCTCGTTCTTGACAGACCGGCATGCGCCGCTCGGATCAAAATCGGGAATGCGCTTGAGCTCGCCCAGGGTGCGCGGTTTCGAATGTCCTGAAGAATGCATCGATTTACTTTCCGTCATGTGGTCCCGTTCTGCGAGCTGACAGGGGCGGCTCGTCCGAAATTAGTTTAATCCGTGTCCGTTTGCTCCGGCTCGCTTGCGCTTGGCCTCTTTCTTCTGTAGATGCGGCGCCCACTCGCGAAGATACGCTACCAGCCGTTCCTGGCGGTCCGCTTCGGACCGAAGCTCGAGTATCTGCTGTTTCCACAATAAATCCATGGGCAGGGTGGCGGCAACGAGATAAGAAAAATCCTCAGTCGAGGCGCCCTCGAGATTCTTCGGATAGTCATCGAAGATGATGGTGTGGCAGGCTTCGAAAAGTTCCACGAGTTCGCGCTGGATGCCGGGGCTGGTAGGGAATTCCCGATCCTCCAAGTAATCCACCTGGCCTTCCAATAGAAGGTCCGCGGTGAAAAGTTCCACGACGCGGAATGGAGCGCGGCCAATAGTGAGAATGTCCATTCTGCCGTCTGGGTACCGTTTTGCGACCTGCACGATTTCCGCCGTGCAGCCAACGCGCGCGACTCCCTTGTCCAGGGAAAGGACCATGCCGAATTCCGATTTCTCTTCCAGGCAGTCTTTCACCATTTGTCGGTAACGAGGTTCGAAAATATGCAGGGGCAGTTCCGCGCATGGAAGGAGGACGACGTTCAGCGGAAACAGAGGAATGCGTTCAGGCCGCATGGATCCCAAAGCAAATCATACCAGAGCGCGTGCCCTCGCGTTATGAATCCTGGAAGCGCGCGATGTTCGGGCAGTCGCAGCTAACAGGAAGAGGAAGTTGCTTCTACATGCAGCGGCTGAACGCGTGTTTGAAGCGCCGAATTGCGAAGGTTCACTCGTATCGCAGCGCGACTGTGGGATCCAACCGAGAAGCTCGCCGCGCCGGGAGAAAACCGGCGAGCGCGGAGACTAGAACAAGCAGGGTGGCCGCAAATAGAATGGCCACGGGGTCCGCGAAGCCCAACCCAAATAGCATGCTGCGCATCAGATGAGTTCCACCCAGCGCCAGAGGTACGCCAATGGCGATTCCCATCAATACGAGCCCCAGCGTCTCGCGCAGGACCCCCCAAAGAACATTCCCTGGTTCCGCGCCCAGCGCCAGGCGAATGCCGATGTCCCTCGTCCGGCGGGATACCGTATAGGCCATCAGGCCGTATAGTCCAATGGCGGCGAGAAGCAGCGCTAGCAGGCTGAAAGCGCCGGCAAGCTGTTCGATAAAGCGGTCAGTTTGCAGCGAGTCGTCGACCAGCCCGGACATCGTGTGAATTTTGATAGGCGGAAGCATCGGAGCTGCTTCCTGGACAACCCGGCGAAGGGTGGCAGCCACGGCCTGCGGATCGGCATAAGTGCGCACTTCATAGAAAGCGGCAGGATTTTCCCACATCGGATTGGCAAGAGGAGCGTAAATGCGAGGCAAAGCTTTCTCCCGCAAATCGTTGTATTTGGCGTCCGCGGCGACACCAACAACGACCATCTCGGCGGGATTACCGGAGTAGGTATCGCGGACGTGCTTGCCGATGGGGTTGGTGTTGGGGAAGAAGCGGCGCGCGAAGGTCTGGTTTATGACCGCTGCGCGAATGCTGCCGGGAGCGTCCTGCGCTTCAATTTCGCGCCCCATCAAGATGGGAATTCCGAGCGTGGAAAAATATGCGGGGCCAACATGATCCATGCGTGAATGCATACTCTCGTCGGCCTTGGGCGTGTAGCCTTCGACGGCGATCGGATCAGCCGATTCCGAGCCGCTGAAGAGACCGTCCTTGGAAACGGTCGCGCCGCGCAAACCGGGGATCGCGGAAATTCTTGCCAACAAATCGAGTTGGTAGCGGGGAATCGCCGCGCCTTTGTAACCTCCGGGTGCTCCATCGACTCGGAAGAGAATCAGGTTTTCGAGGTTGTAGCCAAGTTTTACGTCGCCGAGTTTGGAGAGACTGCGGACAAAGAGTCCGGCGGAGACCAGTAGAATCACGGAAACGGCCACCTGAGTGACTACCAGGATTTTTCCCACAGGAAAGCGCCGGTGTGTCGCCTCGCTGGACGTGCCGGTTGGAGTGGACTTCAGGACCGGGGTGAGATTGAGGCGCGTCGAGTACAACGAAGGAATCAATCCAAAAAGGATTGTGGTGAGCAGCGTCACGCCCAGGGTGAAACCGAGCACGCGCATGTCAGGCTGCAGATCGAGGTGGATGCTCGGAGGTCCGGATGACGCACCGGAAACCATCCGCAGCAGAAGCGCGTCGGTCCACTGCGCGAGCAACAAGCCTGCGGCGGCGCCGGTAACTGCGATGAGCAGGCCCTCCGTCAGTAGTTGTCTGATCAAACGCACGCGCCCCGCGCCGATGGCCAAGCGCAAGGCGAATTCCTTTTGCCGCGCCGTGCCGCGAGCGAGCAGGAGGTTCGCTACGTTGGCGCAGGCGATGAGGAGCACGAATCCCACCATAGCCATCAAAATCCTCAGTGGCTCACCAAAATGCTCGCGCAACACGGAAGAACCGCGCGCCGCTCGCTGCAGATTGATGCGCTGATCGAGAGCATGACGGCGCTCCTCCGCCGAGATCGAGGCGCCAACCTTGGATTCCAGCAGGCCCTTGAATACGACATTGATGCTGGCCTTGGCCCGTTCCGCTGTAGCTCCCGGCTTTAGCCGGGCCATCACTTGAAGCCAAATGTGCATGTTGGTCAAGTTTTTCGACGGCGTGAGGAGGTCGCGTCCCGGGTAGACCGAGTCTTGCATCATCACGGGGATCCAAAGATCGGGGAACGCTCCGACGGTCTCTCCGAAGAATCTGGGGGGAGTGATGCCAACAATTTGGAATGACGTTTGGTGAATCTGTATCGTCTTGCCTAGCGCAAGCGGGTCAAGGCCAAAGCGTTGCTTCCAGAACGCGTAGCTGAGGACTGCGATCGGCGATCCGCCCCTGGCGCGGTCCACTTCGCGTGTGAAGAACGTGCCGGCGGCAGGAGTGAGTCCAAGGGTAGCAAAGTAATCTCCGCTGACCAGGCGAATGCGTGCGGATTCTTTTTGCGCGCCTGTGCTGGACGAGGAATTAGGGATGGTGATTTCCAATTCGGGAAGCTGGCTATCCGCGGCGAAGATCTCTGAAAAGACCTCGTTGTGGTCTCGGAAGTACTCAAACTCGGAGTAGGCGAGGAGGCCGCGGTCGCCGCCCTCGCTTCCAAAGCTGGAACCATGCTCGTCGGGATCCGTAAGAACAACCAGTTGTTCGGGATGCGACACGGGGAGGGAGCGCAGGAGGACCGAGTCAAGAACACTGAAGATCGCGGTATTGGCTCCAATCCCCAGAGCAAGGGTCAGGACGGCAATCAGGGTGAAGCTGGGGTCATTCGCGAGCATGCGCAACGCGAATCGCAAGTCTTGCCAGAGATTTGTCATTGCTTCCTCCTTTGCGTACAAATCCGGCGGAAACCCTGCACCCCGGTTTCCGCGCAATGACAGACGCTTACAGCTTGACAGCAAGCACTTAGCTATCTTCGGCCATCCGCCATGATTTTCCCCTGGGTCGCTTTTGGGATTTGCCTGTGCCTGAATCGAACACGCGACCACGCCAAGTGAAAAAGGAAACGTGCAGCCGGGCCATCAGAAACACGTCGGGTATTCCACCGCCCCTGGTTATGAATCCTGATTCATGGAAAGATTAGGGAGAAGGCCAGGTTGTATGGCATAGGTTTATCCTCCGTTTAGGTTGGAATGCCCAGAGTTGTAGATAGCCAGAAGGAGGAGATTTGAATTACGCGGCGCTGCTGCGATCGGCCCTTGTGGCATTGCTCCGGAACAAAATGCGCAGCATCCTGACGGTACTGGGAATCACCATCGGGATTGCGGCGGTCATTTGCGTTGTGGCCATCGGAAAGGCGGGGCAGGCGCGCGTTGAACAACAGCTTAATAATTTGGGCGATAACTTTGTGTGGATTGAGGCGGGCGGGCGCGCGGTAAACGGCGTTCGGACGGGAACGCATGGAACAAAATCGCTCGTGCTTGCCGACGCTGTCGCCATCAAGAATCAAATCCCGCTGATCAAGAGTGTTTCGCCAAACGTGGACGCTTCGGTGCAAATCATCTACGGAAATCAGAACTGGTTTACAAGCTATCGCGGCGTTTCCCCGGAATATTTCGACATCAAACGGTGGTACATCGATCAGGGTGCCGCGTTTTCGCAGGACGATACGGATCGCGCCGCAGATGTGTGCGTCATCGGACGCACCGTTCGCGATCAACTTTTTGGCGTTGAAGATGCGATTGGAAAAGTGATCAGGGTAAAAGATCTCCCTTGCAAAGTTGTGGGCACTCTTTTGCCCAAGGGGCTTTCCGTCTCCGGGCAAGACCAGGACGACACCATCATTCTGCCGTACACGACTGTACAGAAAAAAATCAAGGGAATTACGTGGCTCGACGACATTCTGTGTTCGGCGGTTTCGCAGGACGCGGTGAAGATCGCCGGCCAGGAAGCAGCAGCGCTGCTCCGGGACCGCCATCATTTGCGTCCGGAAGAGGAAGATGATTTCAATATTCGAAATCCCGAAGACATCATTCAGGCGCAACTGGAAGCCAGCAAGACTCTCACTGTTCTCTTGATCGCTATCGCTTCGATTTCCCTGATCGTTGGCGGAATTGGAATTATGAACGTCATGCTCGTTTCGGTAACAGAGCGTACACGCGAGATTGGAGTGCGAGTCGCCGTTGGCGCTACGGAAGAAGCGATTCAACTGCAATTCCTGGGGGAATCCGTGATGCTCAGCCTGGTAGGGGGCGCCGCAGGAGTGCTTTTTGGCATTGTCGGATCTTTCCTGGTTGGCCGGACGTTGCAGTGGCCGATGCAAATGTCCATTGAAGCGGTGATTGTGGCGGCGCTTTTTTCTGTTGCAGTGGGAGTTTTTTTCGGATATTACCCCGCGCGAAAAGCCTCTCTGCTCGATCCTATTGAGGCACTGCGATACGAATGAAACACACAGTGCGTAGCTTCCAGGACGGGAAATGAAAACAAAGAGCAAATGGCTCATTCTCGCAGGAGCAGTTGTCGTCGCGGGGCTGTTTGCGGCGTTCGGCCTGAATCATAATAACGCGCCCCAACACTTCACGGCCAAAGTGGAAAAGGGAGAGATCCACGACGTCGTAGAAGCAACTGGAATGATCAATGCGGTGATCACTGTGCAGGTTGGTTCGCAAGTATCCGGGACGATTTCTAAACTCTATGTGGACTTCAATTCGCGCGTGCACAAGGGCGACGTTGTTGCGCTGATCGATCCCGCATTGTTTAAGGGCGCACTGCTGCAGGCCACGGCGGATTTGGAAAACGCGAAGGCCAATCTCGTGGCGGCGCGCGCGAACCTGGAAAAAGCGAAAGCCTCGCTGGTCCAGACCAAAGCCGACTATGACCGTACCGCCGGCTTGTTCAAGGATGGCATCCTGAGCCAGCAGCAATTGGATCTCGCCAAAGCGAACTATGATTCCGCGAATGCGACGGTGGGCGGAGCCGTGGCAAACGTGACGCAGGCGGAAGCGCAGGTCAGCCAGAAAGAGGCGGCCGTAACCGTGGCGCAGACAAACCTGAACTACACGGTGATTCGTTCTCCGATTGACGGAACCGTGGTGGCGCGAAACGTGGACGTGGGACAAACGGTTGCGGCGTCGCTACAAGCGCCGACAATTTTTACCATCGCACAAGACCTGACCAAGATGCTGGTGTACGCCAAGACGGATGAGTCTGACGTCGGCAACATCAAAGTGGGGAAGTCGGTCACGTTCAAGGTGGATGCTTTTCCAAAAGAAACTTTCCACGGCGTGGTGAGCCAAGTGCGCATGAATGCGACTACAGTGCAAAATGTGGTCACCTACGACACGATAGTGGAGTTCGCCAATCCCGAACTGAAATTGTTTCCGGGCATGACGGCGTACGTTACGATTCCAGTGGCCACGGTTCAGAACGTTTTGAAGCTCCCCAACACGGCGCTGCGTTACAAGCCGCCGATGTCGCCAGAAGAAGTTCTCGTGTTGTACAGACAATACGGAATCGAGCCTCCTGGCGAAAGGAAAACGACGAGCGATGAGGCTGCCGCGGCGGAACGCGGGCCATCCAGCGGTGGGGCGCAAAACTCGCCGCGCGCGCCGCGCTCTGACAGCGCCGTGGTTTGGAAACTCCGCGCAGATAACAGCATGGAGCCGATAAAAGTTTCTTTGGGAATTACGGATCATTCGTATACGGAAGTCGCCGGATTCGTGAAGGGCGAATTGAAAGAGGGAGATGAACTGATCATCCGTTCCGTGATGCCAAAATCCACGGCGCCGGGAGGGGCAGGGATACGGCGTTAAGATTTTGCGCGCCCTGACCAGCCGATCTTCCAATTCCACTCCATGCAGACCGCTAACCAGACCGAAGTGAACACCCCCGAGCTTGCCGGCAACGCAGTCATCCGTGTGGAGGACGTTCACAAATATTACGAGCTGGGCGAAACACGCGTGCACGCTTTGCGCGGCGTGAGCGTGGAGATTCAGCGCGGCGAATTCGTAGCCATCATGGGTGCGAGCGGGAGCGGGAAATCGACGTTCATGAACATGCTGGGGTGCCTGGACCGCCCCAGTTCCGGCCGATATCTGCTGGAAGGAATCGACGTCTCGAAGCACGACAAGAGGGCGCTGGCGCAGATCCGGAATCAGAAAATTGGATTTGTTTTCCAGGGGTTCAACCTGCTGGCGCGCACTACGGCGCTGGAAAACACGGAACTTCCGACGCTGTACGCGAAAATCGACAAGGCAGAGAGCCGGAAACGCGCTGTCGAGGCGCTTGCGTTGGTCGGCCTCGCGGACCGGATGGAGCATTTTCCATCGCAAATGTCCGGAGGACAGCAGCAGAGGGTCGCAGTGGCGCGCGCTTTGGTGAATCGTCCTGCAATCCTGCTGGCTGATGAACCCACGGGGAATCTGGACAGCCGCACGTCGGTGGAAATCATGGAAGTGTTCCAGGATTTGAACGACAAAGGCCTGACGATTGTGCTGGTTACGCATGAGCATGACATTGCACAATTTGCAAAACGAGTGCTGGTATTCCGCGATGGAAAAATTCGCAAAGACGATGCGGTGACGCATCGGCCGAGAGCGGCGGAAGTGCTGAAGACGCTGCCAACGCTCGAGGATTGAGCCTTCGTTGGATTTGCCGGAGGGCCCCCCACCCGGCTGTTTTTCATTGACTTACGGTGCACCAGAATTGTGCAAAAATGCGGGGGCAGGATCGGTTACTTCCGCCACAAAGGTCCATTACCAATGAAAAAAGCGGCAGACAAGCCGCCGCATCGACAAAATCTCTCACTATTACCTGGTAAGTATACTAGCCAAAGAACTATGGGGAGTCAAGAGCTTTTTGCAGCCTCCATTTTGGAGCACGCGTCACAGTGGCTCCGAGGTGGGAAATGCGCGCTGGCTCGAAGAACCGATTGGTGGCAGAATGCGCGCATCATGATGATCAGAAAACGACTCCCAGTTTTGCTGTTTTTCGTTTGCCCGGCTGCTCCATTGTGGACCTCTGCAGCCATTGCGCAAGAAACGCTGCGCTATGCGATCGTTTCCAACGGAAAGACTCAGGGAAGCGAAGTGGATGTTTTCGGTTGGGACGGCCGGATCGACAGCGCGTTTGAGTTTAACGATCGCGGGCGGGGGCCAAAAATAACGGCGCACTACGTCGTCGGCGCGGGCGGCATGCCATCGCGCACCGACATCACGGGAAACGATTACCTAAAAGCCCCAGTGGATGAGCATCTGGCGGTCGAGAACGGAAATGCTCGTTGGAAAAGCACGTCGGAAGACGGGACGGCTAAGGCAGGCGGCTTCTACATCAGCAATAACGGGCCGGCAGCCGAATCGGCGCTTCTCGTTGCGGCTCTGCTGAAGGCGAAAAATGGTCCGCTGAGACTTCTTCCTACCGGTGAGGCGAGGCTAGAGCGATTGAACGAGGCGACGCTGGAGGATCACGGGCAGAAGATACACGTAACGGAATTCGCAGTCACGGGGCTCTCCTTTGAACCCCAGACTGTCTGGCTGGATGACAATCAACGGTTCTTCGCGTCGCCAGGGCCCTGGTTTGCAATTCTCCGGGAGGGCTGGGAAGGCACGAATCAGAAACTTTACGACCTCCACCTAAAGGCGCAGAACGCGCGATACGAGCGTCTTGCGCAGGAGTTGACACGGCACCCGAGTCATCCCGTTGCTATCGAGCATGTGCGTGTTTTTGACTCAGAACAAGCGACGACGAGAGAGGATCAGACAGTCGTCATCGAGGGCGAGCGCATCGTGCAAGCTGGGGCGGCGGCTTCGATCCAAGTGCCGAAGGATGCGGAGCACATCGACGGCAAGGGTAAAACGCTGCTGCCCGGATTATTCGACATGCATGTACACGCGCAGCCGCTGGATGGGCTGTTGAACATCGCGAGCGGCGTGACCAGCGTGCGCGACATGGGAAATGGCATCGAAGAATTGCAACGATTGGAAAAACAGTGGCAGAGCGGCGCGGCGATTGGGCCGCGTGTCTGGAAATCCGGGTTCATCGATGGACACGGACCGTTCCAGGCGCCTACCGGGTTGTATGCAGACACCGCTGAAGAAGCGCAGGCAGCGGTAAATCGCTATGCGGACCTTGGTTACATCCAGATCAAGGTTTATAGCTCACTGAGGCCCGAGTTCGTTCCGGAGATTGCGAAAACGGCGCATGAACGCGGAATGCGGCTGAGCGGGCACGTTCCCAATGGCATGATTGCCAGCCAATTTGTTGAATCGGGTGCTGACGAACTGCAACACATCAATTTCATCTTATTGAATTTTCTGGCGTCGCAAGTAAAAGATACGCGCACGCCGGAGCGGTTTACCGCCGTGGGAGCGAACGCGGCAAAGCTAGATTTGGACTCGAAGCCTGTGAAAGAGTTCATCGAGTTGCTTCAGAAGCATCACACCACGGTGGACGTAACGCTGGCAACGTTTGAAAGCATGTTCACTGGCCGACCGGGCGTGGCGTCACCGGATTTTGCGCCGGTGCTGGCGCGGCTTCCGGCGCAAGTGCAGCGCGGAGCATACTCCGGGGGATTGCCGGTGACGAGCGAGAATGACCAACTGTACAAGGATTCCTATGGAGCGATGCTGGGGATGACAAAGCGGATGTATGAGGCGGGGATTCCGATTTTGGCGGGCACAGACGCTCTGGCCGGACTAATGCTGCACCGCGAATTGGAACTCGAAGTGAAAGCGGGAATTCCGCCTGCGAAGGCACTGCAAATCGCCACTTTTAATGCTGCAGGACTCTTGAAGCAGCGAAAAGATCTGGGGTCGATCGGGCCAGGAAAGCTGGCCGACCTCGTGCTGGTGGATGGAAATCCGGCGGAAAAGATCAGCGACATCCGGCGGTGCCGGCTAGTTGCCAAAAATGGGGTTCTCTTCAAGAGTGAGGCGGTTTACGCGGCTGTAGGGATCAAGGCTGCCGATTAGCCAGAACTTTCTCAGCGAGCGCTGGCGGCGTTGCTCCATCAAAAATATCTTCTGAAATATCATCTAAGGTCGTTCAAGAGGGCTTCCATTTCTGAGCGGGCGTGTTGGTCGCCCTTTTTTGCGGCGGCGGCGATACCGGTTGAGAGAGTCTGCTTGGCTTCATTGACGCGGGATTCGCGGGCGAGGAGCTGGCCGTACATCAGATAAGCCGGGATGTAATCGGCGTTGCGCTCGAGGAGCGCGCGAAAATGAGTGTCGGCGGCCGCGGCGTCGCCGCTGTTCATGCATTCCATGGCCAGGCCGTAGCGAGAGAAAGCATCATTGGGCTTCTTAGAGACGAACTCTTCGAGCATCTGGCGGCGAGTTTTCTTTTGATCGGTCATTGGGTCGTCCCGTATTATACGGGGGCCGCCGGCGGCGTCCAACAGGCGCGGCGCAAGAAGGTTGGATGAAGCGGAAAAAAGAAAGCAAGCGGGGGCCCGAGACGGAACTGCGCGGGAAGCCGGTCAGCGCATCGCGTTCCGAAATGACGGAAATTGTGCTGCCGGCGCAGACGAATCCCTTAGGAAAACTTCTTGGCGGACAGGTGATGCACCTGGTTGACATGGCCGGGGCATTGGCGGCGCACCGGCACTCGAACAGTTATGTGGTGACAGCGTCCGTGGATTATATCGATTTCCGCAATGCTGTGAATCTGGGTGAAATTGTGAACCTCAAATCGCAGGTCAATCGAGTGTTTCATACTTCGATGGAAGTGGGCGTTGAGGTGTACTCGGAGAACGCGATGACTGGAGAGCGGAAACACACCACGACGGCGTACGTTACGTTTGTGGCGATTGATGAGCACACGAAGAAGCCGAAACTGGTTCCGCCGCTGATCTTGAAGACCGCGGAGGAACGGCGGCGGTTCCGCGAGGCAGCGGAGCGGAGAAAGACGCGGCTGGCGCTGCGGTATGGGAAGTGATTAGTTTCTAGTTTTAAGGCTTAAGTCCAAGAACGATTGTCTCCGCAGTAGGCAGATTTTGCTACGCGCCGAGATGGTTGCGGGCTTCTTCGGCGACGGCGAGGGCTTGGTCGACGCAGGAGCCAATGGCGGGGCCGCGCAGGTAATTGCCGGTTAACCAGAGGCCGGGGAAGCGGGAGCAAAGCTTGGAGATTGCGGCCAAGCGGTCGCCGTGACCGAGATTGTACTGCGGCAAGGCGCGCGGCCAGATCGTGACGTTTGAAAAGGCTGGTTCGCTTCTGATGACGAGTAGCGGAGAGATTTCATGGTGCACGAGGTTTGCGAGTTCTTCTGGCTGCAGCTTTGATGCGGCGGGATCGGTTGTTCCACCGACGAAGCTCGTCAAGAGAGCGTGGCCTTCCGGAGTCCGGCCGGGGAAGAGCGACGAGTTCCAGACGGAACCGAGAACGCGAAGACCAGCGGAGCGAGGCACGAGGAAGCCGAAGCCGTTCAGAGGGTCGCCGACGTCCTTCTTAAGATAACCGAGAGAGACGACGGCGACAGCAGCGTAGTCGATGGAGCTCAGTGGCAATTCGAATGAGGAATCGAGTCCAGCGAGAAGTCTGCCGGTAACGTCGGTGGGCGTGGCTAGCACTATTGATCGGGCGAAAACAGATTCGCCTCCGCGATTGCTGTCCAAACGGACGTCGAACGAACCATCATTTTGGCGAGAGATTCCGGCAACGCATGTTGAAGTGAGCAGCGCGGGGCCAAGTTTATTTGCCAGCGCGCGCACCACAGTTTCATTGCCATCGCGAAAGGATTGCAGCGAGGGACGCTCGGGCGGGCCCTTCTTCGATTTTGCGGAGCGCAACATGCCGCGGCCGATGCTGCCGGCAGTTTTTTCGGCTTCGTAAAGTTGTGGGAAAGCGCTTCGAACGCTGAGTTGCTCGGGATCTCCCGCGTAAATTCCAGAAACAAAAGGACCAACCAGGCGATCGAGGAGCTGTGCGGAGAATTTTCTGCGAACGAACGCGGCGACGGATTCGTCGGACTCGGGAGGAATGGTTTTTCCAAAGATGTCGCGGAGGAAGGCCCATTTCGTCGAACCGTTGATCAGCGAACTCCTCAACAAGGCAGGCGGGCTAAGCGGCACGATACGAAGTTCGCCATCGATCAGAACATAACGCGGGGCTCGCGGCGGGGCCTGCAGCAGTTGGTTCGAAATGCCTAGATCGGCGCAAAGCTCGCGGAGCGCACACGTACTACTGAAACTCTGCGGTCCCAACTCCAACACGAAGCCCTCGCGAGTTACGGAGTGGATGACACCGCCGGGACGCGGAGAGGCTTCGACCAGCTGCGTTGCGATTCCAGATTTGCGCAGAGCGTAGGCGCAGACAAGGCCGGAGATGCCGCCGCCGACCACCAGTGCTGGGACGTGACGGGTCACGGAGATGTGAGCATCCTCGCAGGCTCAGAGAGTCTTTGAAAAGAGCGGCTTGGCGGTGAGCTGCTGTTTTTCGAGATACGGATCGAAAACCATAGCCAGATTGCGGAGGAAGATGCGGCCAAGCCAAGTGGCACGAATTTCGCGGCCATCGAGGAGCGCGAGGCCATCGTCACGGGATGGCTCGAGACGGCGAAGCTCTTCGGCGAAATGCTGGTCAAAATCGATTGCGAACTCGCGCGAGATTTCGTCTTTGAGCACGACGGTATGGCAAAGCAGGCGGCTGATGACGGCGCGGCGTAGGCGATCCTCGTTCGAAAGCTGATAACCGCGCATGGTGGCGAGGCCGCGCTCGGCGACGGCCTTCTCCCAGGAAGGAATGTCGCGGTAATTTTGCGCGTAGGCGCCCTGAATGCCGCTGATGGCGGTGATGCCCATGCCGTAGAGGTCGGCGCCCGATTTCGTGGTATAGCCCTGAAAATTGCGGTGCAGCGTGCGGTTTTGCTGGGAGACGGCGAGCTCGTCGCCGGGCTTTGCGAAATGGTCCATGCCGATGTAGAGATAGCCGGCGTCGAGAAACTTGAGAAGGCCAGTGCGGAAAATCTCAAATTTGTGCATGCCTTCGGGCAGATGCGTGGCGAAAGAGCCTTGCTGCTTTTTCAGCCAAGGCACGTGAGCGTAGCTGAAGAGAGCTATGCGGTCCGGCGCAAGGCCAATGATCTGATCGACAGTGTGGGAGAAGGTGCCGGCGGTCTGGCAGGGAAGGCCGTAAATCAAATCGACGTTGATGCTATCGAAGCCGAGATCGCGAGCGGCGAAGAGCAGGTCGCGCGTCATTTCGTAAGGCTGAATGCGGTGGACGGCTTGCTGGACTTCGGCCTGGAAGTCTTGAATGCCCATGCTGAGACGGTTGAAACCGAGCTTGCGCAGCGTTTCGAGGTGGGCGCGGGAAGTGACACGAGGGTCAACCTCGATGCCAATCTCGCTATCGGAGTGGAACTGAAAGTGTTCTTTCGTGAAAGTGAAGAGATCCTCGATCTGTTCGGGCGTCAGATAGGTTGGCGTGCCGCCGCCCCAGTGGAACTGCACGACGGGACGATTCTTCGAGACGCTGCGGCTGATGCGTTTCATCTCTTGCTTCAGCACGTCGAGATAAGGCGGGGCGACGCTCTTGTTTTTTTGAATGACGACGTTGCACGCGCAGAAGAGGCAGAGGCTTTCACAAAAGGGAATGTGCATATAGAGGGATACTGGCGTCCGGGCACGGTCGGCCTCTTCGTGAACACCTTCCAGATCGGCGGGGCCGAAGGCCTCGTTCCAGACGGGCGCTGTGGGATAGCTGGTGTAGCGCGGGCCGGGGCGATTGTATTTTGCGAGAAATTCTTCGCCGACACGCAGCTCGCCGCGCATCTGATCGAGGCTTGGATGTGCGAGTGTCATGCTTGGCGTCTCCTACTGCATGTGCGCAACGGTCGTTACATGCTGAATCAGCGCATGCTGGCCAGTCTCGACAAACAACTGGGCGTTCTCGACAGGCGTGTTCTGCAAAATGCCGTGGCCGAGGTTGAGGATATGACCGCAGCCACATAGAGAGCTAATGGTGGCTAGAGTTACATCGCGAATTCTCTCCGGAGGTCCAAGTAGTACGGCTGGATCGACATTTCCTTGCAACGCGATTTTGGGACTTAGCGCTTTTCGAATCTCCGCCAAATCCGCGCGCCAATCGACGCTTAACACATTTGCGCCGGAACGCGCCGCGGCCGGAAGCAAATGTTGCGACGCCTTGGTGTAATAAATCACGGGGACCGAACCGCCGAGACCGGAGATGATCTCTTGCACAGCAGGAAGTGCAAAGTCTTCGTAATCTTGCAAGTTCAGTTCGCCGCACCAGGTATCAAACAATTGAACCGCGGTTGCGCCGGCGGCTATTTGTGCTTTCAGATAGGGAATCGTCGCTTGAGCGATGCGGTGGAGGAGAACCCGGAAGACTTTCGGCTCACTGTAGAGAAAGCTCTTTACGGTGGCAAATCCTTCTTTGGCCTTGCCTTCCACCATGTAGCAGGCGAGAGTCCAGGGAGCGCCTGCAAAACCCAGAACGGGAACCTCCGGACCGACAGACTTCACGATCCGACGGATGGCTTCGGGCAGGAAACCCGTTTCTGCTTCCGGGTCGAACATTTTGAGCCGGTCGACATCCAATTTAGAGCGCACTGGATTGGGCAAGTTTGGGCCGGCGTCGCCGAGTTCCAACTGCAGGCCCATAGCTTCTGCGGGAATCAGAATGTCGGAGAAAACGATGACGACATCAACGCCCAGCCTGCGAAAGGGCTGGATGGAGACTTCGACCGCAAGTTGGGGCGTCTTGCAAACCTCGAGGAATGCGTGCTTTGCTCGGATTTCGCGGTATTCCGGGAGGTACCGGCCGGCCTGGCGCATCATCCAGACAGGAACTCGCGGAAGGACTTCACCGCGGCAGGCGCGAAGGAACAGCTCTTTACGGTTAATCGGCGCAGGTTGTTGGGTCATATTTCGCCAGAGGGGTCAAGGATAGCAAATCCCAGGCTGTCTTGCTGATGCGAGCGCCGGGGACATCGAGATGTGCGAGCACCAGCCTGGGTGGGCTATACTCGAAATGCCGAAGAATCAGGCGAGTTACGCACAGAAAGGCCACCAGCGCTAGCGTACTCGGGCCCGGATCCAGTTACTGTGGTACGAAGAATGAATCATTTATTCCCAATATTGACAGCGATTGTCTATCTTTTGAGTTTCGGCTTATACGTTCGCTTTTTGAGCACAGGAAGCAAGCTCACCGGCGGACTGGGTACGACGCTCCTGGGCCTGGGCCTGATTGCGCATTATTTTGCGCTTTTGGAGAGGTCGCGCGGGTCGCACACGGTTCCTTACCATGACCTATATGGCTCCATGTCGCTGTTTGGCTGGCTTCTCGCAGTAACTTATCTAGGGCTCGAGCTATATCACCGGCAGCGATCAGTCGGAGCTTTTGTACTGCCGTTTATCCTAGTGTTCTTTCTGGCTGCGCATCTCGCTCCGGCCGACCGGCTTTCTCCTCCTGCCGCGCACGGGCCCGCGTTTGCATTTCATGTGACGCTGAGCATCCTGGCTTACGCGGCGTTTGCGCTTTCCTTCGTTCTCAGCCTCATTTTTCTTGGGGAAGAGAGGCTGCTGCGAAGGCACAGGGTCGGTGATGTGGTCTGGCGGCTTCCGCCGCTGGAACTACTCGCGCAGATGAGCCAGTCGAGCGTGCTGGTTGGTTTGGTTTCGATTGCCATTGGAACAGTCTTGGGATTTGTGTGGGTCGACCGGCTGAGCAGCCAATATTCGTTCTACGATCCGAAATACGTGATCACACTGTTCGTACTCGCGTTATACGCGCTGTATTTCCGGTTGGCGCGGACGACCGCGTGGCGCGGGGCGCGGGCTTCAAAATTGTGCATCTTCAATTTTGTGATTGTAGTGCTGAGTTTTACGGTCGTAAACCTATATCTCTCGCATAGCCACCGGTACTTTTAGGAGCGAGCGAACCGCGGCATGGAAATTGTTATCGTCGGATTAAATCACCGCACGGCGCCCGTTGAGGTGCGCGAGAAAGTGTCGTTCACCGCCGAGCAGACGCAGCGTGCAGCGGAGGAACTGCGCGCGCGGGGAATTCTTGAAGAAACGCTAGTGCTTTCGACCTGCAATCGCAGCGAAGTGTATGGCGTGCCGCCGGAGTCATCCCATGAATCCGCATCGGGACTCTCTACATTTCTGAGCGAGTTTCATTCCGTGCGTGCGGATATTCTGGGCGTATCGCTTTATCACCACTACGATCAGGAGGCCGTGCGGCATCTTTTTCGAGTTGCGGCGGGACTCGATTCCATGCTGCTGGGCGAGGCGGAGATTCTGGGGCAGGTGCGGGAAGCGTATCGCTTCGCGCACGAGCGCGGAGCGACCGGACCGGTATTGAATCGCCTGTTTCAAGGCGCGTTGGAAGTCGGAAAGCGGGTGCGAACGGAAACAGAACTTGGCACGCGGCCCATGTCAGTGGCATCCGCGGGCGTCAAACTGGCAGAACGCATTTTTGGAAAGTTGAACGGACACAAGGCGCTGGTACTGGGTGCGGGAACGATCAGCGAGCAAGTGGTTGCGCACCTGCGGGATCGCGGAGTCGCACAACTCCACGTGATGAACCGCTCGCGCGATCGGGCGGCGGATCTCGCCAAACTGTACGACGGAACAGTGACCGAGTGGGGTGAGTGGGATACAGCGCTGCGGGCACCGGATGTAGTCGTGTCGTCGGTTAACGCGGAGGAGCCAGTTTTGCGGCGGGACATCGTTGAGCGTGCGATGATCGCGCGGGGAAATCGCGCGTTGTTCCTGATGGATCTGGGCGTACCGAGGAACATAGCGCCGGACGTCGCGGAACTTTATAACGTCTACGTGTATAACACGGATGACTTGAGCGAGATCGTGCAGCAGAATCGCAGCGCTCGTGAAAGCGAAATTCCCAAGGCGCAAGGCATCGTGGACGAGCACGTGGCCAAGTTCCTTTCCTGGCAAGCAAGCGTCGAGCTGGTTGGGCTTGTGGAGGCGCTGCGCGTGAAGATGCGGGAGGAACGCGCTGCATTCATCCGCGCGCGCGTGGAGCCTATGAAGCACCTCGCAGAGACAGATCGGGCGCATGTCGAAAAACTGATGGATGAGATGCTGGAAAAACTGCTTCTGGAGCCTGCGGAACGCTTGCGCGGCGAAAGAGAACTTCGTCGGAAGATTCAAAATGTCGAAGCCCTGCGGGACCTGTTTCTTTCCAACCGGGAGAAGCCGTGAGAATCCTGCGCATCGGCACCCGTGGCAGCATGCTTGCCAAGTGGCAAGCGGAATTCGTGCGCAAAAAGCTGTTTGTTGCGACCGGCATGGAAGCGGAAATTGTGGTCATCAAAACGAGCGGCGACAAGATGCAGCACGCCCCGCTGACGCAGATTGGCGGCAAGGGAATATTTATCAAGGAACTGGAGGATGCGCTGCTGGAGGAAACGATCGACCTTGCGGTGCACAGCGTAAAAGATGTGCCGACCGATATTCCTTCGAGGTTTATGTTTCCTGCGGTGTGCCGGCGCGACGACGTGCGCGATTGCCTAGTAGGCTCAACCTTGGCGAATTTGCGGCAGGGAGCGCGCGTCGGAACGAGCAGTCTGCGACGGCAGGCGCAGTTGAGGCACTTGCGCCCGGACCTCGACCTCCGCGACCTACGAGGCAACGTTGACACCCGATTGAGAAAAGTGGAAAGCGGCGAATATGAAGCGGTGGTGGTTGCCAAAGCAGGCCTTGACCGCCTCGGTTTGAGCAAGCGAATTTCGGAGGTACTTTCACCGGACGTCTGCATGCCTGCGGTCGGGCAGGGGGCGATCGCGGTGGAGTGCCGGTTGAAAGACACGGAAGCGGGAGACCTTTTGGGACCGCTGGATGACGCGGAGACTCGTGCGGCGATCATTTCGGAGCGCGCATTGCTGGGGGCGTTGCAAGGTGGGTGCCAGGTTCCATTGGGCGCCTGGGCGCGAGTCGAGCGCGGGGAACTTTTACTGGATGCGTGCGTTTGTTCGGTAGACGGGTCGCAATACGTGAAGCAGCGCGCCACGGCTCCGCCGGATCAAGCAGCCCAGCTTGGAGAACACATGGCGCGAGTGCTCATCGAGGCGGGTGCGCAGTCCATCCTTGAAGAAGTGAGCCGGCAGCGTGGCTGAAGCATCTCCAAAGATCCTGGCGGGGAAGCGAATCGTCATCACGCGATCCGCGGCGCAGAGCGAGGCACTGGCCAGGGAACTGTCCGCGCGTGGCGCGATTCCCGTGGTAATTCCTCTGATTTCATTTGCGGACCCGCACGATTTCGCGCCGCTCGATGCGGCGCTTGCGGAAATTGAGAGTTTCGACTGGATGATCCTTACCAGTGCGCAGGCGATTCGCGCGGTGGCAAAGCGCGGAGAGGGGCTGAAGCTCAGCCTGATTCGTTCAGAGAGCAAACCGCGAATTGCTTGTGTCGGTCCGGTAAGTGCTGAAGTGGCTCGACAGGCTGGATTCCCTGTCGAGTATGTTGCGGAAACGCACACCGGTGCGGCGTTGGCAGAAGAGTTGAGAAGCCGGCTTCAAGGCGCGGAAGTATTCTTGCCGCGGAGCGATCGAGCGAATCCTGATTTGCCTTCGGCATTAAGGCGATACGGCGCAGAAGTCACGGAAGTGATCGCCTATCGCACACTTCGGCCGGACACAGCCGATGAAAGACACTTAAGACAGATTGCCGCAGGTGGTACGGACGCGGTTCTGTTTTTCAGTCCGTCGGCAGTCCAGTATTTCGGGGAGCTGCTAGGCATCCAGCAATTGGGCGGTCTACAAGATAGACTGGCGATTACTGCGGTTGGGCCAGTCACAGCAAGTGCGTTGCAGGAAGCGGGTGTGCGACGCCTCGTGATTTCCGCCGATACAACGGCAGCGGCCGTCGTTGAGGCGCTGGAAGAACATTTTGCGGGCACAGTGAACCAAGCGTCTGCAGGAGCAAAACGAGAATGAGTTTTCCCACCCATCGGCCGCGGCGATTGCGGCGGAACGAAGCGCTGCGTGGCCTGGTTCGAGAGACGCGACTCAGCACGTCGGGGCTGATTTATCCGATGTTTGTTTGCCCGGGCACAAAGGTCCGCCTGGAAGTCGGGTCCATGCCGGGCATCCACCAGCAGTCTGTCGATCAAATTGTAGAGGAGTGCCGGGAGGTGGAGTCGCTGAGGATCCCCGGGATCATTCTTTTCGGATTGCCGGAATCCAAGGACCCGCGCGGTGCTAGCTCCCTGGGCGCAAACGGCGTGGTCCAGCGCGCCGTTGAAGCGATTCGCAAAGCAAAGCTAAAACTTCTTGTCATTACGGACGTATGCCTTTGCGAATATACGGACCATGGCCACTGTGGCGTCGTCGAGAATGGCGAAGTATCGAATGATTCCACAGTGACGATTCTTGCCCAGCAGGCGCTTTCGCACGCGCGTGCCGGCGCCGACATCGTCGCGCCGTCGGACATGATGGACGGACGCGTGGGCGCCATCCGCGAAATACTGGATGAACACAAGTTTGAGAACGTTGCGATTCTTTCTTATGCGGCGAAATATTGTTCCGGTTTCTACGGGCCTTTCCGCGAGGCGGCGCAATCTGCGCCCCAGTTTGGCGATCGGCGCAGTTATCAGATGGACCCTGCCAATGCACGGGAAGCGCTGAAGGAAGTGGAGCTAGATCTCGAAGAAGGCGCGGACATGGTGATGGTCAAGCCGGCGCTGGCCTACCTGGATGTCATCCGGCGAGTGCGCGAGGCGTTTGATGTTCCGGTGGGCGCTTACAATGTCAGCGGAGAGTACGCCATGGTCAAGGCCGCGGCGCAAAAGGGCTGGCTGGACGAGCAGCGAGTTGTCCTGGAGATTCTGACGGGTGTTCAGCGCGCCGGCGCGGAAATCATTTTTACCTACCACGCTAAGGACGTCGCACGCTGGCTGAAGGCGTGCTAGTTTAATCGAGAAATCATGAGTACAGCGCAACCCCGGTTGAAACGCGAAGGCAAGCGTTCGCGCGAGATTTTCGAGCGCGCCGAGAGAGTTTTGGTCGGCGGCGTGAATAGTCCTGTGCGGGCTTTCCGGTCCGTGGGCGGCGAACCGCTGATCGTCGAGCGCGGCAGCGGGCAATACCTCTACGATGCGGACGGGAACGAACTGCTCGACTACGTATGCTCTTGGGGCGCGATGATCCTGGGACATGCGAATCCCGCCATTAGCGAAGCGATTGGCGAACAGGCGCGACGCGGCACGAGCTTCGGTGTGACGACCGAGCTCGAGTTGGAGCTGGCCACGCTGATTACACGGGCGATTCCGTTTATTGAAAAAATTCGCTTCGTCTCGAGCGGCACGGAAGCGACGATGAGCGCCGTGCGGCTGGCGCGAGGGGTGACGAAGCGGGACTTTATCGTCAAATTCGAGGGCTGCTATCACGGGCATGCAGACAGTTTTCTCTCGCAGGCAGGTTCCGGCCTCGCCACACTTGGAATTGCCGAGTGCCCGGGAGTTCCTTCAGCGCTGGCCGCGTTGACGTTGAACGTGCCGTATAACGATCTCAAGGCGGTTGAACGCGCATTTTCCAAGCGCAAGAATAGGATTGCGGCGGTCATTGTCGAACCGATTGCGGCGAACATGGGAGTTGTGCTGCCGGAGACTGGTTTTTTGAAGGGCTTGTATGACATTTGCAAGAAGAACAGCGCACTACTTATCGTCGACGAAGTGATCACAGGATTTCGTCTGCGCAATGGTTCCGCGCAGGAACTTCTTGGCTGCGAAGCGGATCTCACGACGCTCGGGAAAATTATTGGTGGCGGCGTTCCCGTGGCGGCCTATGGCGGGCGCGCCGAATTGATGGACCAAGTGGCGCCGCTCGGCCCGGTATATCAAGCGGGCACGCTGGCGGGGAACCCGCTGGCAATGAGTGCCGGAATCGCCGCGCTTAAACAACTCACAAAACCAGGGTTGTACGACGAGATCAAGCAACTGGCGCAGCGGCTGGTGCTTGGCCTTCGAGCCGAACTGGCCGACGCGGGGATTCCTGGGGAGGTCAACGCCATCGGCTCGCTCGCTACGGTGTTCTTCGCATCGGAGCCAGTGAGAAATTACAACGATGCGAAGCGCTCCAACACCAAGCGATACGCCAGGTTTTTTCGCGAAATGCTTGATCGAGGCATTTTTCTTGCGCCGTCGCAGTTTGAGGCCGCATTTGTTTCCGCAGCGCACACGTCCCAGGATATCGACCGCACGCTCGTGGCGGCTCGCGAAGCGCTTCAGGTGATTTCTTCCGAGGCTGCTGGCTAATCCAAATAAAGGAGAAAAGAGGTATGGGCGAGGGTATCGAACTGCCTGAGAGCCATCATCTGCACGAGGATAATCCGCTGGTCCTTCCGGTTTCGATTACGATTTCGATTATGGCTGTATTTGTGGCTGGCGTGTCCTTGCTTGGTCACCGGGCGCACACGGAAGGTCTGCGCCTCGAAACAGAAGCGGCCAGCCGCTGGGCGCAGTATCAGGCGAAGAGCGTCCGCTTGCACGAAGCTCAGGGATTTTCCGACGTGGTCAAGCTGGTCGCGCCGTCGAACAAGGAGCTGGGAGAAGGGCTGAAAGAAAAGTACGCCAAAGAAGTCGAGCACTATGAAGCGGACAAGGTCGATGTCAGCAAAGAAGCGAAGAATTTGGAAGACGAGCGTGATTTGACGGTACGAGAAGCTGACCGATTTGATGGCGGAGAAGCGCTTCTGGAAATCGGACTGGTCATCTGCTCGATTACCTTGCTGACCAAACGAAAAGCATTTTGGCTGGCCGGCGTGCTCATCGGTGCAGTGGGCATCACCTTGGCCACGACGGGTTTCTTCTTGCACTAAATCAAGCGCGCGCCGGTGGCTGCGAACCTCTCAACAGAGCGATTTCCTGGGCCAGGCGTTCCAGCTTCCCGAGCAGCTCCTGGTGGCGGATGTCCTCGCCCGTGGGCTTCTTCCCGAGAAATGTAAGCGTACCGCCGGGTTCCAGCACGCACTGCTCGACTTCGGAAAGGGAATCGAACCCTTGTTTCCGTGCGGCCGCTTCGAGCTGCGGCACGGTAATCAGTTCTCTTTTCAAATTCCGCGTGCGTACCTTGCCGCCCTCCACCAAAATGTCAGCTCTGCCTTCAACTAATTGATCCAGCTTGCGATGGTCGTAGAGGAAACGAACGACCAGATAGTTGGTGACGAGCAGGGAAGTAGCTCCGATGATTCCTCCCAGGACGCTGTTGTCTTCGCCGATGATGGCATTCTGCACGGTATTCGACAGAGTCAGCAGTACGACCAGGTCAAACGGGTTTAGCTGGACCAGCTCGCGTTTCCCGGAAAGCCTGAGGCTGGTCACTAGAAACGCATAAACGATGATCGGTCGAAGGATTTTTTCGGCCAGGGGAAGTCCGATGACGAACATATCTTTCCAAACGTCGTGCATAACAGGATTGCCTCCTTGGGATGCCCGCAGGAATTCATTTTCACGCCGTAATGAAATCGCGAAGCGAACCTGGAGTCGCCAGTTCCTAATGAATCCTTGGATGTCTCTTATGCCAGTCGGTGTGAAGTTGGAAGGTTCGCCCTGCCTGAATTACCGCGTAGTCGTCACCGGCTCTGGCTACAAATTGGAGGCCGACCGGAAGATTTTTGTCCGTAAATCCGCAGGGGACGGATATCGCCGGAAGCCCGCAGATATTGCCAATGCCACCGAGAGGATCGGGAAAAGCCAAATCGGTCTCGAGATTCAAGGTCAGCGGCGTCGCCGGAACCGGCTGGGATGCTGCAGCGAGGACGTCAAATGTATCAAACATGGAATCCATTTTCTTCTGGATGATTTCTCTCACTTTAAGGGCCTGCAAGTAATCTGCGGCGGAATATTGCTCGTTCACGTAGCCCGCGATTTGCCCCAGTGGATCGGTTAATTCGCTGACGCGTCCCGAGCGGATCAGGGAGCGGAAAGAAGCGGCGCTTTCGACGGCCACGATGATATTGCCAGCGTCCTCCCAGGGCCCAACGGGCAAAGCGACATCCTTCACGCTCGAAAAATATCTCTTGAGGATTCTGTTTGTGGCATCGATGGGTTTGGCAACGCCCGGGGAAAGCGATTTCCATGCGTTAATGAGCCAGCCGATTTTCAGCGGTCGCGCATGCCATTCCATGGATGGCGAATACGTGAACGCGCCCTTGTCGATGGGCACTGTTCCGCGATCCTTTTGGTCATGGCCCGCGATCGCGGCAAAGATGCGCGCGCAGTCCTCGGCGCTCCGCGCCATTGGGCCGATCTTGTCCATCGAAGGTGCAAGCGCCATCGCGCCGTATCTGCTGACGCGGCCGTAAGTCGGCCGCAGGCCGCTTACTCCGCAAAAGGCCGAGGGACAGATGATGGAGCCCCAGGTTTCCGTGCCGATGGCAAAAGCTGCCAGACCCGCGGCGACGATGGCCCCCGAGCCCGAGGAAGAGCCACAAGTCCAACAGGTGGTGTCCCAGGGGTTCTTGGCTTCACGCTGCAAGGACGCGGAAGCAAAGCGGTAGCCCATGCCGCCGGCGAGCTCGATCATCGAGGCCTTTCCGAGCATCACTGCGCCTACGCCGCGCAGATGATCGATCACGGTCGCGTTGTAATCGAATACCTGGTTTGCGTAGGGTTTTGCGCCCCAGGTTGTTGGAAGTCCTTTCACTGCGAGCAAGTCTTTTGCGGCGTAAGGAATCCCGTGCAGCGGACCGCGATAGTGGCCGCGCTGGATTTCTTTTTCTGCTGCCTTAGCTTGTTCGATGGCAATCTCCGGGGTCAAGAGAGCGTAGGCGTTGTAACGCGACCCGAGCTTTTGGCTGCGATCGAGATAGATTTGGGTCAGATCGACAGGCGAGAGCTTCTTGGATTCGATGCGTTTCGCGAGTTCAGTTACCGATAGGTAGAAAATCTCTTCGCCAGGCATTCGGATGCTCCTCAGGAACTCTTCGGAGTAGCCGCCGGCTTTGGTGTTGCCGGTTTGGGTGAGGGCTTTCTTTCCCGCTCTATCAGCGGCTTAAGGTAGAGTCCCGGCCCATCTCCGTTGTCGGTGGCAAAGGCGCGCAGACGATCGAGCGGCGGCTGCGCATCGGTGGCCAGCCGTCGAATATCAGTTTTTTGAGCGTCAGAAAGGCGCTTCCCATACTGGGCGAAGATGGCCTGAATCCGTGATTCGACTTCCGATTGGCTTTCCGGTGACAGCTTTGGCGCATTTGCGGGCTGCTGTCCTGGCCGCGGCACGGCGATAGATTCCGGGCGGAATAGGTTTGATGGCGCCAGCGACGCAGCCACAGAAACAAAGGTTGCGCGCCGCGCAAATTCACGGCGTGAAATAGACGAGTCGCTCTTGTTGCCCATCGCAAGTCCCCCCTTGAATAGAAACAAGAAGCGCAAAAGACAGCAACTGAATATGCAAATTGAGGCTACTGAATCCTCCTTCGAGCGTCAACTGTTCTCCGGGATAAATGGAGGCATGAGAGGAGTTGGCAGAGTGCCGTTCGCGCGGCTAGCTTACTTCCGTGAGTGTGCGAATCTGCGTTTCCAGGGCCTGGTTGTATTGCCGCTCGATTTGAAGTTCGGTTTGAAGTTTCTTCACAAGCAGGTCCAAATGGGCAATCTCGACACGAAGTTTCTGGATGTCGGCTGCGGTCGGAGTTGGCCGAGCCGGGGTGCTGGATGATTGTTGCGGTTCCTGAATCGGCTGCGAGGGTTGACGCGGGACGAACGCCTCAGCAAGCGCCCGAGGCCAGGCGGATTCGAGTGCGGCAGCAGGCGGCGGGGGCGGAACAGCGCGGGGGGCTGCCGGAGCGGGAGGCGGCAAAAACAGACTGCTCAATGCGTTCGATTGTGTTGAGCGGTCGGCCACGGGCGCAGGAGTTGCAGTCTTTGGTTCCAGGAGGCTTTTTACGCGCCCAATTAATTCCTGCGGCTGAAAGGGTTTGCGAATAAGTTCATCCGCTTTTACGGAAACCGCTTTGTCAGCGACGCTCTTATTCACAACGCCGGACATCAGCACGACCGGAACTTCACTAAACTGCGGATTCTGCTTGATCTGCGTGCAGACGGAATAACCATCCTGATCGGGCATGATCACGTCGGTGATCACCACGTCGGGGCGGTTTTGCTCGAACTGAGCCAATGCCGAGGCTGCGTCGGCGCAGGTAATCACGTTGATCCTCTCGCGGCGAAAAGCAATCTTGATGACTTCGCGCATGGTGGCGCTGTCGTCGATGAAGTAGACGGTGGGTGTCCGTTTGGCAGGGGCTTCGCCCAACGGCGGAATGGTCATGGCTTCGCTCATTGCGCTTCCTTGTCCGCCATGTCACGCGTTCCTTCATCGAATTCGCGCATGGCATCCAGCATAAGATCGGTGGCCGAGCGCAGCACGGTGCGCTGCGTCGATGCGGTCCCGTACGTAAACTTGTAGACGCCTTCATTGCTATTCCCGCAGTTTTTCAAAATGTGAATTACGGCTTCATCGCCAAATAGATTGCCGCATTCTGCGTGCGCGATCTCTCCGCCATCATAGAAGAGTATGCCGTCTGTCTCGCCCGCGTTGATATGTAATGCGCCTGTTTGGTGTGCGTGCCCCAGCATTTGCATGACACCCGTGAGGTCGTGATGCGTCAAGTTGCCGCTGAGACTGGTATCGGACTTGTCAAGCATCTGTGTCGGCTGAAATCCCTCCGCCTTGCTGACGAGGATCTGCTTTATGTGGGCGGCAATGACGGCCGGTTGGCGGCTGCGGTCAATATAATCGTCGCAGCCGGCCTGAAATGCTTCCATCAAAGCGCGCTGGCTTCCATCGCCCAGGGCGACAATGGGCAGACTGGCGTTCTTTGGGTCCGCGTGAATAATCTTTGCGATCTCCAAGGCACCCATTTCCCGCATATTTGTCGCGCAGAGAATGGCAGATGGCGTGTCGTATTCAAGCGCGGTAAGCGCGAATGCCCCTTGCGTACTGGACACAACCTCAAAGCCCTCGCGTTTCAACGCATCGCCCAGGCGCTTTGCGAAATACACGTTGCTGTCGATGAGGAGGACCTTGACTGGACGTCCGGCGGGGATCACGGTTGTGCCTCCGCACCTTGTGCTGTTGCACGTTCCGCGACTGCTTGTTCTGGACCTGGCGTGAGCGTATCGAGATTCAACACCTCGATCACATCACCGTCATGCGACAACCACCCCGCGACGTGCGGCGCGTCAGATTCCGCCGCCGACATCATTTCTGCGTTAATGAGCTCGCATTCACCCGTAACCGGCACGGCCACCCATTCTCTTTGTGTTCCGTAATTGCGCACGGCGATCAGATAAAAACGGCGGGACGTCAGGAGTTTGCCAAGCAGAATTTCTGAAACATCGCAGACCGGAACAATCCGGCCACGGCGCAGGATCACGCCTTCCAACTTTGGTGTTCGATGGGGAAAGCGGAAGACGCGGCTCGGAGCGACAAGTTCGGCAATTTGAGTGGCTGAAACGGCGAATCTCCGTTCGCCCAGCCTCAGCAGGACGAACGATTGCAGTTCGAGTTCGGCTGATACCGTCATTGTCCCGAATCCGTACTCGCCAGACCCTCGGCAGCCAGGTTGTCCGATTTCAGAATTGTCGCATCGAGTAAGGCCAGTTCTTCCGGCGACAAGAACCCTTCCGGATGCACCACCGGCACAACGGTCTGGTCAAGAGCAGTAAGCCCTCGATACCATCTCCGCTCTTCGTGACAGAAGGAGAGCGGTAGCGCTTGTAGCCGCGTCATGGATGTCATCTTCTCGATGCCGTCGATCAAAAGCGCCGTGCGCGTCTTGCGCAGCACAAAGAGCAGTGCACCCTCCGCCGCGTGGAGGCCGAAGTGCATGGCGCCGTTCACGATAAAGAGGGATCTGTCTCCACGCCGCAGGACGTGACGCACTTTTCGAAGCCCTGGCGCACTGATCTCCTCGGCTGCCCCCGACAAGCTATCGACGCTGCGGACTTCCTGGACCGAAGCAGAGGAGACTGCAAACAGTTGTCCGCTGACACGAAAGAGAATGATCTGCTCCGTCTTCGCTGAACTCGGCTTGGCTGGGGCTGCCAGACGCATCAGCGAACTCCCGCGGGAGCCGTGCGGCAAATTCCTAGGACACGTTTTTCGATGGCGGCATAGATATCATCGATGCCGAGGACTTGGTCGACAGCGCCAGCTTTGATGGCCTCGGCTGGCATGCCGAAGATCACCGACGTCGCTTCATCCTGCGCCAGTACTAGGCCGCCAGCAGTTTTGATGGCCTTCGCGCCATTTGCGCCATCGCTGCCCATTCCGGTAAGTACACCCGCAATGCCCAACGGGCCGGCAAAGGCCGCAACCGATTCCATCGTGACGTCGATATTCGGCAAGTATCCAGCGATGCGGCCGCTGGTGCCGTCAAGTTGGATTCGACCCGTCTGTGTGACGCGAAGATGCTGACCACCGGGACAGATGTAGAGCGTTCCTGGCTGAAGAGATTCATTGGCCTCGGCTTCCTTCACGCGGATACCAGTGAAGTCGGCGAGCTGCGCGGCATATTGCGTTGTAAACGTTGCCGGCATGTGCTGCACAAGAATTACTGCGGCGGGGAAGTCCGCCGTGAAGCCGGGAGCAATGCGCATTACCGTAGCTGGTCCGCCAGTGGACGCCGCGAGTACGACTACCGGGAAGCGCTGATCGAGTCCTGAAGTCGGCGCTGGGCGGGCACTGAGCGGCGCTGGTGCCGAAGTCTTGGAGCCGTTCGCATTCTGAATTGAGAGAGCCAGGCGCGAAGCTGTGCGCACGACGCGCACCTTTGCCGCCATGCGAACCTTGCGCAGCAGTTCTTCCTTCACGGTCTGCATATCGAGGTCTATGGCGCCGGATGGCTTGGCCACAAATTCAATTGCGCCGAGTTCCAAGGCGCGAAGGGTGCTGGCTGCCCCTTCACGCGATTCAGAGCTGACGATCACGATCGGCTTTGGATTCGTGGTCATGATTTCGGCTGTGGCCTGGAGTCCGTCCACGTGAGGCATATTGATGTCCATGGTGATGACATCCGGCTTCAGGGATTCCGCCATCGCAACGGCCTCGCGGCCGTCCTTGGCATTGCCCACCACCTGCAGTTGTTCGTCGGCGTTGAAAATCCCCTCAAGGACTTTCCGCATGAATGAAGAATCATCCACGATGAGCACGCGAAATTTCTTGTTGGCAGTCGCCATTGTTCGTTTACGCTACCGGCGCTACAGGCCTGGGCGCCTCCGTTCCAATAAGCTGTTCGACCGCGGCAATCAGCTGATCCTCCTGCACGGGCTTGGTCAGGAACGCCGTGGCACCTTCCTTCATCGCGCGATCGCGATGCTTTGCGCCCGCGCGCGATGTAACCACCATCACGGGAATTCGGCGCGTCGAAGGGCTCTGGCGCAGTTGCACCATCAACTCGTAGCCGGTCATGCGGGGCATTTCGAGGTCCGTAATGACGAGGTGGCAGCCATGCTGCGTCACCAGTTCCGCGGCTTCCAGCCCGTCCGCTGCCAGTTTCACGCGGTACCCATTCTTCTCCAGCATCCGGCCGACGAATTTGCGCACGCTGATGGAGTCGTCCGCCACCACGATTACGCGCTCTTGCGCAACGCGGTCGATAGCTTCAGAAGGAATGCTTCCGCTTGCAATCGCCGCCGAGCCGGGAGCAAAGATTCGGGCGGCGCTAGCACTGGCCTGTATCTGCCGGTGCTCGCTCGGTTCTGTCGCTACCATGCGGTTCAGGTCAATCAGCAGGATGAGGCTGCCATCGGGCGCGATCGTCGTGCCGGGAAAGAGCTTCACACGGCGCAGATATTCACCGAGGTTCTTTATAACGATTTCGTCCTTGCCGACAACTTCCTCAACGACGAGGCCGATCTTCCGGTTTCCGGCATTTGCCACCACCATGCGGAAGTAGCCATTGATCGGTTCGAGCGGGGGCAGCCCCAGATAGGTGTCCAACCGCACAACCTCCGTAACGACGTCGCGCACCTTGGTCAGTAGTTTCCCGCCGACGTCTTCGATTTCATCCGCGCGCAGGCGCCGGATTTCCTCGACGACCGCTAGCGGCAGCGCGAAATTCGTCGTGCCGCAGCGCACAAATAGAGCCGGAGAAATGATCAGCGTCAGTGGCACCTTGAGCGTAAACTTCGTGCCCTTGCCGCTCGTGCTCTGAATCTCGATTTCGCCGTTGAGCGCATTCAGGTTTGCCCTAACGACATCAAGCCCGACTCCACGTCCAGCCAATTCTGTTTTCACCGGAGCAGTCGAGAAACCTGGATGGAAAAGCATTTCGCGAAGATCACGCTCTGTCAGGCGGTCTGCGGTCTCCACGGAGACAAGTCCGCGTTCGATGGCGCTCTGCTTCACACGGTCGTAATTGATTCCTCCGCCGTCGTCTTCCACTTCGATGTAGATGTGGTTGCCGCGGTGATAAGCGCGCAGCATGATATTTCCGGCAGCCGGTTTGCCCGCGGCAGTGCGGTCAGGGCTTTGCTCGATGCCGTGCGCTACCGAATTACGCACCAGGTGCACCAGCGGATCGGAAATTTGCTGAATGATATTGTTGTCGAGCTCGGTTTCGCTTCCGGACAGATCCAACTCAACATGCTTGCCGGTCGAAGTCGCCGCATCGCGGACAGCTCGTGACAATCGCGAATAAAGCGTCCCGATCGGGACCATGCGCGCCGCGGTAATTTCGTCTTGCAGGTGGTGCGCAAGTTTCGTGAATTCGTCGATGTCGCCTTCAACCCGGCCAATGAAACCTTCCAGTTGCGAAAGCACTTCGTTTACGTCCGCTGAAATCTCGGCCATGGATCGCGATAAAATATTGAAATCGTCGTAGCGGTCCATTTCCAGTTCGCTGAACTCAGACCAGAACGACTTGTCGCCTGCGGCAGCGCTCGTGAGCATCTGCGGCGTCTGGCCGGGGTTCCACGGTGTTTGGGCGCCGCGATTATTGCTGATGCGATTGAATTCGTACTTCTCCTGGAATTCGGAAACTTTACCCTGCAGACGCTCTTTCGAGAAGCTCAGTGTGTCAACAAGTTTCTCGAGTTCAGCAACGCGGCCCACCATGCGCGTGCGGTTGATGACCAGTTCGCCGACCGTGTTCATCATGCGGTCGAGCCGGGCCAGTGCAATTCGAACGGACTTAACCGCCGAAGCGCCACTTGCGCCTTGTTTGGCGGCTTTCTTGGCGGGTGCTGCGCCTTGCGATGCCGCCTCGGTTTCTCTCGCATGCTGAAGTTCAGTGGCAGTCCCTGATGCCGCCGGCGTTCCTGCCTCTTCCGGTTCCAGAGGGGCAAACTCCGCGATGCGACCGAGCAAGGAATCAACACCAGTCCGCATGCTGGCTTCGTCGGTCCACTGTCGGTGAAGCGTCTTCTTCAAAACGTCCACTGACTCAAGACACAAGTCCACCACCGCAGGCGACGGTTCAATCTCGCCATCGCGCAAACGCCCGATCAAATCCTCTACGCGATGGGCAATGGCTCCCAGTCTCTTCAGCCCAACTTGCGCCGCGGAACCCTTTACCGTGTGAATCGCGCGAAACAGTTTGTTAATCTCTTCCGGATTGTTGTTTCCTTCCAGCGAAATCAGGCAATCGCTGACGACCTGGAGATGTTCCTCCGCTTCCGGCTGGAAGAACTCCAGGATTTCATCCGGTACCTCTTCGTCCAGCGGCAGGGCATCGAAGTAAGAGCCAGTGAGTGCGGCGATCGCGGGCTCATGTACTTCCTCTGCGGCCAACTGCTCACCTGGTGCAGGTTGCGAAAAATTCAGCGGGGGTGTTTCCGCGGGAAATGCAAATCGATAGCGCTCCTTGAAAACAGTAGTGTCGTCGACATTTTCCTTCCCAGTGTCGCTGATTTCCAGAAGATCCGTTTCCAGCAGCGAAATTCCGTCCGAGAGGAACTCCGTCAAGGGCCCATGCAGATCGCTGCCGAGAGGGGCGTTCAGCGCATATTGGAAAACATGGGCAAGCTTTCCGGCAATTTCAGAGAATCGGGGGAATCCGTAGCTCGCGGACGTGCCGCTCAGCGTGTGCGCCGAAATGTAGAGCCGTTCCAGGTCTTCCCGGCGCGGCTCGACGTCCTGAAGCACGCTGACGTATTCCCGCAAGTACTGCAGGTTCTCCGAGGCTTCCTGGAGGAACATTTCGACGGCTTCGCGGTCCAGCGTGCTCACGCTCGTCCCTCCGCCACGAGTTCCGGCTTCTGCAATTCATCCGCGGTTGGCTTTCGGTAGAGAATGCAATCGTTCAGCACAATGGCTTGAAACTTCACCGGCATCTTGGAGATCGACTCCGAATGCCCGAGGAAAAGATAACCGCCCGGTTCCAGCGTGTCGTAGAACCGTTGTACCAGTGCTCGGCGGCGCTCCTCCGAGAAGTAGATCAGCACGTTCATGCAGAAAATCATGTCCATGCGGCCGACGTACACCGCTGAAGCGAGGTTCATCTGCGCGAACGAAATCATTTTGCGCAACCGCGGTTTCACCTGGTGCCCGCCGCTCACTTCGGTAAAATGGTTTGCCAGCTGTTTCTCGGTCACACTGGCGATGCCGCGGCCTTTGTAGATACCGCGTTCGGCGTGTTTCAGGGCATGACGTCCAACATCGGTTGCCAGGATTTCCACGTTCCAGGCATCCGCGAATGACAGCGAATCTGCGATGGTGATACCGATGGAATACGGTTCTTCACCTGTCGAGCAGCCGGCGCTCCAAATTCTCAGCGTGCGCGGATTGTTCCAGAACTTTTTTGCGTGAAGTTCGGGCAGTGCGCGCTTCTCGAATGCCTCATACACGCTTGGGTAGCGGAAGAAACTCGTCTCCTGCGTCAGCAGTCGCTCGAGCAGTTCCTCGTATTCAACGTTGGATTTGCGCATGGCGCGCAGCAGTTCCATGCCGCGCTCCAGACCTTTTGCGCGGAGGTGTTCACGCACACGCGTGGAGAAGAAGCGCTCGCGCGATTCATCGAAGCAGATTCCCGTTCGCTCTTCGATCAACATGCGAATTTCGCTCAGCTCGTGTTCGCTCAGCCCTTGCCCGTGTCCCTGCCGTTCGCTCATCGGTCTCCCGTTTTTTGAGCCTCGCTCTTACAGCCGTCCTCTGGCGAAGAAGAGCGTCAGTGCTTAACGAAGAGCGCCTGCCGGGACGGGCCGCTCGGAATGTTCAATTGCCGCTGCCGCTTTGGATGACGCGCGGAATTGTGCCAGGGCTTCGTTCAATTGATCTGAAAGTTTGACGAGCTGGCTTACTGTTGCCACTGTCCCGCGCGTTCCTTGCGACGTTTGCCGCGTAATGCTGGAAATAATCTGCATGGCGTGTGCGACACCTTCTGTTCCACGCACCTGCTGTTTCGACGCCAGCGAGATTTCCTGGACAAGTTCCGCCGACTGGCGCACCACGTTGGAAATGGCGTCCAGCGCGCGGCCTGCCTGATCGGCGAGTTGTGCGCCGCCTTCCACTTCCTTCGTGCCTTCTTCCATGACGACCACGGCTTCGTTTGTCTCCGCCTGAATCGCCTTGATGAGCGCTGCGATGTCTTTCGTGGCGCTGCGGCTGTGTTCCGCCAGCTTGCGGACTTCGTCGGCCACGACCGCGAATCCTCGACCTGCCTCACCGGCGCGTGCCGCCTCGATGGCCGCGTTCAACGCCAGCAAGTTCGTCTGTTCCGTGATGTCGTTAATCACGTTGATGATTTCCGAAATTTCCAGCGAGCGGTCGCCAAGAGACTTGATTTTCTTGGCGGTCGCCTGCACCGACGCACGGATGCGTTGCATGCCTTCCAGTGTGTCGCGGACAGCGCGGTTGCCTTGCTCGGCGGCATCCAGCGCGCGGCGTGCGGCTTCGGCGCTCGCTTCCGCGTTATTTGAAACTTGTTTCATGGAGACCGTCAACTCTTCGACGGCGCTCGACGTGTTGGTAATTTCCTGGTCTTGTTGTGTGGCTCCGGCTTGCATTTCATCCGCTGCCACCAGAATGTTGTTGGAGCATGAGGTCACTTCCATGGCTGCCTTGCGGACGCGCTCGAGAACCTTGGTGAAGTTGTCGAGCATGTAATTGATCGAATCCGTAACGTTTCCAAGAGCGTCGTTGGTCACCTTGCCGCGCTGCGACAGATCACCACGCGCGACCTGGTTGATGACGCTCAGCAGTTCCGTGATGCTGCGCTGCAGCGCGTCATTCGCATCCTGATTGCTGGTTGCCTTGGACACTTTGGCGACTGCTCGATTCAGATTTTCCGCGATGTAGCCCAGTTCGTCGTTCGAATTGACTTCAGCACGAGCGCGTGGATCGCCTGCCGCCAGCCGTTCGGAGAATTCCGCGAGGGCCTGCACCGGTCCCAGCAACGCACCGAATCGCCACGCCAGGATTACCGCCGTTACCAGCGCAAGTACGATGGCCAGCAGTACCGTTCCTCCGGCTGGCGAGCCGAAGTCGAACAGGGACGCTTCACCGGCCTTTTTCCCGGCGCTGAAGGCCAGTCCTAGAACGGCGAAGCCAACCACTCCGTTCAGCAGGACCAGCGTCCAGATTGTGGAACTCAGTCGCGATTTCATGCCATCCTCCAAATCTCTTCCGCGGAGCCCGCGCCTTCCATCGGCGCTGTCTCCACAAGTCTCAAATGCTGGGCCCCGGAAAAACCTCGAGCAGCCGGCGCAGATCAATCACCAGCGCCAGTCGGTCGTCATGCCGCAACATTCCGATGCAGTGCGGCACGTTTTCCGGCGCTTGCTCGAGCAAATCCTCGGTGTTCACCGAATACGTTCCAATGACTTCGTCGGCGGCAATGCCGACACGAACGCTTTCGTGAGGGCCTTCGCTGCTCAGGGAAGCGACCACCACGTGCTTGGGCAGCAATCCCGGCCGACGGCCTTCCGTAATCGCAATGTCTATCAACGGCACGATGGCGCCGCGCAAATTGAAGATTCCAACCAGGTATGGCGGGCCAAGAGGAAGTTTTGTGAGCAACGGCCAATCCAGAACTTCCTCGACGTCCAGAACCGGAAGGCAGAATCGTTCGCGTCCGCTGCGGAAGACGCAATACTGCGACTCCGGTGGCCGCTCTTCGATCGGACCAAGAGCTTCGAGCAGATCGCCGGTATCGGCGTCTGCAGGAAGTGGTTCGAGATGAAAGTCTTCGCTCATCGCCTATTTGCTTGCCCTTAAAATCATGCGAACCGCCGCACTGCGCGAAGCAGGTCTTCCCGCGTGAAGGGCTTCGTCACATAGCCGTCCGCTCCTTGTTGCTGGCCCCAAAACTTGTCGCTGGCGGAATCTTTGGACGTCACCATAATTACGGGAATCGAGTTGAACTCGGCGCTCCCCTTCAGGTCGCGGCACACTTGAAAGCCATTTCGCCCAGGCATAACGATGTCCAGCAGAATCACGCTCGGCCGCTCACTGATAATGGTCTCCTCGACGCGCTTGGGGTCGTGCAACGCAATCGGCCAATACCCTTCTTTTTCCAGCAGGCCTTGCATCAGCTTGACCTCGGCGGGCGAGTCGTCAACGATCAGGACTTTTTTGTGCACAGCCGTAGTCTCCCCATAGTTGTCCACAGAGTAGAGGTGCACGTCAGCGGCCAGCCCTTAGTTTCCGCGTGCCCTTGTGTCGTATTGCGGTAAGTACCAATAAATGAGCAGATTAGAGCAGTTTTGAGGCGGCTTCAGCGACGCCGCGATGTGGACGCGGTGGTCTCTTCCGTCTCAGCTTGAGATGCATTCTCAGCTTCCTGCATCTCGCTGGCAAGCGATGAGAAACGCTGCATTACCTCGTTAATCCGCAGCGCCATGCTGTGCATGGTTTTGATCTGTGCCAGCGACTGCGCGGAAAGTTGCCCGGGTTCCAAAAGGAGCAATTCGGCATTTCCCAGAACGGAAGTCAGCGCGTTATTCACGCTGTGCTTCATCTCAAGCATGTAGCGTCCAAGCGTGGCGTGGCTCTCGTTCTTGGCGGCGTTTCGCTCCGCCTGCCGCGCGATCTGCAGAGCCTTCGCCCGGCGCAAAGATTCACCGGCGACGAGCAGAAGTGTTTGCGCCCAATCTTCGCGAAGCGGGATGTGCAACAGTCTCGGGTATTTGGTTCGCAATTGCCCAAATTCCTGTGAATCGGGCGGAATACACAGAATCACCGCGGTTGCCGGTTCGAGCGAGCGCAACACGCTGGTAATTTTCCCATCGCGAACAGGTCCAACCACGACAAGGTCGTGCTCCTGCGCGTTCTGTTCCTGCCACGAATCGCTGTTGATCACAGTAATGTTTGGAGCCTGGCGCTCGGCCTGCCAGCAGGCCGTCAGCAGCCGGGCAAATTCGGTCTCATCGGTCAGGATGACTACGTTGGCGTGTCGCAATGAAGGGCAGCTCCCTGGAGTTTCTCTCCGGCTTCGCCGAAGCAGTTCGCCATTGGCTACAGCTTTTCTGCTTCGTCCAGCGTTGAAAGCAGACGTTTCGTACTGATCCCTAGGTTTACTGCCGCCTCGGTGTCCTTCGCTTGCTTGGCCACATCTACGCGCTCCTGCAAACGAGTGACTTCTACTCGCGCGATGTTCATTGCCCTATCGAGCGATGTAGCGTTACCGGTTTCCTTGGCGGATTCCATCGCCGCGGTGACTAGTACGCGGGCTACAACGGCGCGCCGCAGATCTTCCGCGGACGGCCCGTCTTCGCTGACGAAGGCCGTTACTTCCCAGGAGGACAGCAGGATTCGCGCTCCCCCGATCTTGACCGTAGTCATTGACCTTCCACGCGTAGGGGGCGTCGCGATCAGTTGCTCCCAAATCTGTTCCATGCAGTTTTCGAAGTCCAGCGCTACCACGGAATCTGGTTCCGCGGCTCCAGGCGCTGCGGAGCGCTCCCTCGGTTTCGGGTTGGCATTGGAAGCAGTAGGCCCCGCGGAAGCTTTCTTCAATGCCGGGGCTGATTTTGGTGCTTGAGCCGGTAATTGTTCGCTTGTTTTTCCGAGTGCCTTCTCCAACGCTTGCTCCACGTCCGCCCGCAAGCCGAGCAGCTTATCGAATGCCTGGCTGACGGACCTTTCCGTGTAGTCTTTCTGGAAAGGCTGTTTCCACTCGTCGGCCATAGCGGAAATCTTCGTTAGCGGTTCTGACGAAGAAAGTCCGAAATGGTGGCAGTCGATGGTACGTACACCGGCGGATTGCAACTGGCTGAGCCCGGCGCGAATCGCGATCAAGTCCGCATGCATCAGCTCAATCAGCGTTCGCCGAAGAAGAAAGTTAAACCGGATAAAGGCCACTAGCGCCGCGGGGTCGTAGAACATTCCACCCGCGGTTTCCTTCACTTTGCGGCCCTGTTCGATGAAATTCGTTTTTAGAATCTCCCGCAGGCCGCGGAGAGCACTCAATGACTCGAGCATTTGTTCTAACGGCGCGCACCAGGCGAGAGGGGCTGGGTCCACTTCTCCTAGCACAGGCTCCATGACGTGCGCCACATCCCCTGGTTCAATTTGTTTGTGGTAAATTTTCGCAGGCGCGCACAACGCGAAGTATTGCACCAACAGGAAATCGATCTTGTCCCGGTCAACAGTGCTTTTCTTTGTTTTGCGCAGGTGGCGTTGAATCAGCGCGCGCAGTCCTGTTTCACTGGCGTTAAGCGTAGTCATCTGCAGCAGATGACGGAGTTGATGCACCATGACGCGCTGATCCATCGAATCCAGCCACTCGTGCACTTGGCTGAAGATCTCCAGGTCCGGTTTCTCCGGCAGGCTGCGCTTCGCTTGGGTAAAGGGGATTTCCAACTCCAGCTGTTTCGCAAGCGCCAGATAGATCGGGAACACCGCCCGGGCTTCCTTCCATTGCGCCTGGCGTGGACTCTCCGATCGAGCCGAAGGCGGGGTATTGAGCGTTGTAGTTGTCTTGGTCACGGCTGTGTCACCACCCAGTCGCAGGGGCCTTGCAAGAATCGGACGGCCACCGCTTTGCGTCCTTCGTGATACTGCACGCCGACGACGGTTGCTTCGGTCGGCCGCCCTTCCCCGGTTGCTTCGATCCGCACATGATCGTCAAACTCCAAAGGCAGGTTCGACACAAAAATCGCGTGCTCCGGGCCGCCATATTCCACGACCGCAGCCTCGCGCAGGCTGGTTCCGCCTCCGCGCCGTGTGATCACTTGCACCGGAATTCGAATGGGTCGTGCATGCGGAAAGAAACGTGCCAACTGTTCTGCGCAATCTTGCTCATTCGCTGTGAGTGCCAGGCCGCCGGATTTCCCCACGTTGCCTCTCGCCTTACCCGTCAGATTCCGCTTGATCTCTCGCGGCAAGACACACTACTCGCCGCGTGAGACGTAGACTTCCGCTGACAGAGATGCACGCCGGACGCCAAATGCCTAAAAAGGGGCGGCCGCTGCAACTTGCAGAATTGTTGAGGCTTAGAATTCTCTCGGCGTGTCTTGTTGACTCACTCGTCTCACGGTGAAACGTTTCCGTCTCACCGAGCGACGTGTCGGGCTCCTGGAGGAATTGCTTTGAGACGTTCGTATTGCTAGTGGGGAGTTGCTTGCGGTTCAACTCCGCTGCTTGCCGGACCCTCCTTTAAGGCGATGTTGTACCTCTTCAGCTTTCGATACAGCGTCGCGCGGCTGATTCCCAGCATTTTTCCTGCCAGGGCTTTGTCGCCGTTCGCTTGCTCAAAAACACGCAAAATCGTCATTCGCTCCATCTCCGCCAGCGCCGTGGTGGACAAATTGGAGGCGTCTTGGGACGCTATGATTCCTGAATCTCCCTGTTCGCTCCGGATGGCGGGCGGCAAATCGGCGACGTCGATGATTTTCCCGTCTCCCAGCGTTACTGCGCGCGCGATACAATTCTCCAGTTCGCGGACGTTCCCAGGCCAGTCATAGTGCAGCAGGCTCTTCATGGCCGCGGCCGTAACCTGAATGTGCGATCCCTTGGCGTAGCGATCCAGAAAATGATGAACCAGAACCGGTACGTCCGAACGGCGCTCGCGCAGGGGAGGGAGGTGTACGGTAACTACATTCAGTCGAAAATACAGGTCCTTCCGGAAAGTTCCGGAACGATAGGCGGCCTCCAGATCGCGATTTGTCGCCGCGATCACGCGAACATCGACGTTCACCTTCTCGTTGCTGCCCACGGGCCGGACTTCTTTCTCCTGCAAGACACGGAGTAATTTTGCCTGCATTTCCAGCGGCAGCTCTCCGATTTCATCAAGAAAAATCGTCCCTCCATCTGCTGATTGAAAGAGACCCGCCTTCGATTTCGTCGCGCCGGTAAAAGCGCCTTTTTCGTATCCGAAAAGTTCGCTCTCCATCAGCGTCGGTACGAGGGAACCGCAATCGACCGCTACGAATGGCGTCTTTGCCATGGCCCCCCGGAAGTGAATGGCCCGAGCCGCAAGTTCTTTTCCCGTGCCGCTCTCGCCGGAGATCAGTACCGGCGTCCGGGTATCCTTCAGTCGGGAGATCATGCGCAGGACGTCCTGGATATTTGCGGAGCTGCCAATGATCCCGTCGAGGTTTTCTTCCGTTGTTACTCGCTCGCGCAAAAACTCATTTTCCGTTACTAAGCGTACCTTTTCGGCCATGCGCTGCAGCAATAGCCGCATTTTCTCTACACGAAACGGCTTTTCGATGTAGTCGTACGCCCCCAGCTTCATAGCGTCCACTGCGGATTCGATCGACCCGTGGCCCGTCATGATCGCGACTTCCGCGTGCGGGAGAAGCTGTTTCGTCTGCTTCAGCAACTCCACGCCGGACATATTTGGCAGCTTCAGGTCGGTAAGGAGCAGGTCAGGCGTATCGGTATCCAGGCGTGCCAGCGCCGCTTCCGCGCTTTCTGCTTCAGCGCAGACATATCCCAAAGTGTTTCCGATCGTCATGCACAGGCGGCGAATGCTCTGCTCGTCATCCACCACCAATAATCGTGTTTTCATCTCATCGCTCATGGTTTCCCGAATGTCTTCTCCACCATGGAGATCAATTGCTGCACCCGAAAGGGCTTTTCGATGCACGGTGTCCCGCTTTGAGCCAGGAATGCCTGCGTATCGATATTTGCTGTGTCACCGCTGATCAAAATAATGCGCGTTTTCAATTCAGGGCGGTTTTTCTGAATCCACCCGTGCACTTCCGCCCCATTCACCGCCCCGGGCATTCGAATGTCGGAAATCACGCCCGCATATCTCCCATTCGAAAGCCGCTGCAAACCTTCCGCTCCTGACGAAGCATTCACCACCGCATAGCCATTGCGCTCCAGGGCCGCCCGCAGGAAGGCGGTGACCGATGGCTCATCTTCAATGAGCAGAATCGGCCCGTCTGTCCAAAGAGCCTGTTGCGCTTTCATCGCCTCACTTCTTTCGTTGCCGCGGCCGCAAGCGCCGCTTCCGTCGCCACGGGAATCCGCACTACAAACGTGCTCCCCGCTCCCGCTTCATTTTTCCAGCATTGAATTTCCCCGCCATGCGCCCGCACAATCCCGTAGCAAATGCTCAGCCCGAGTCCCGTCCCTTTGCCCACTTGCTTGGTCGTATAAAACGGATCAAAAATGCGCTGCGGATCGCTAATCCCCGTTCCGTTATCGCTGATCGCCACTTCGATCATCTCCGCCTGCCGCCTCGTGTGAATCCTGATGCGCCCGCGCTGACCCGCCTCTTGCACTGCATCGTACGCATTATTGAGTATGTTCAGAAAAACTTGCTGCAGTTGCTGTGAATCGCCCAACGCCGCCGCCAGCGCCTCTTCAAAATCCTCCACGACTTCAACGCCATGGCTGGCGAAATCATAGCTCCGCAGCTTGATTGTCTGTCGCAAAACGCCATTCACCTGCACGAGTTCCCGTTGCACCGGCCTCTGCCGCGCAAAACTCAGCAAATCCTGCACGATATCTTTCGTTCGCTGCGTCTCCTGCAAAATAATCTGCAGATCTTCCCGCGCCGATCCCCGGACCTCGGGATTCTCCAGCAACAAATCCGTGAAACCGAGAATCGCTGCCAGCGGATTATTCACTTCATGCGCGACGCCGGAAACGAGCCGTCCAATCGTAGCCATTTTTTCGCTATGTGCCAGCTTCGCTTGCAGCAGCGCCGCATCGGTAATGTCAGTCATGACCACGACCACGCTGTTCACGGCGTTCTGCTCATCTCTCATCGGGCTCAAACTGATCGAAAAATGTCCCATCGATCCGTCGCTCCGCCGCACGCGGAGCTCCAAATTCTCCACTTGATGCCCGTGCGCCGTCGTTTCCAGCGCCGCGTCGAAATCTTCCCGATGCGAAGCTTCCACCCAGTCCACCAGCCGGTGCCCGATCAATTCGCCTTCCTGGTAACCCGCTTCATAGCAGCGCCGGTTCGCGTAGCTAATCAGCCCCGCCGTATCCAGTACCAGGATCATGCTCTGCGTGGTATTCAGAATCTTCTGATTAAAGTCCCGTTCCCGCTGTAGTTGCGATTGGAATGTCTTCTGTTCCGTAACGTCCAGCATCAACCCGCGAATCTGCGCGATCCGCCCACGTGCATCGCGGACTGCGGTGATGTTTTGCAGTGTATGCAGCAGCGTCCCGTCTTTGCGCCGAAGCGTCTCTTCGTAATTGCGCAACACGCCGCGTTCCGAAAGCGCCCCCAGAAACTTTTCGCGCGCTTCCGGCACAGGATACAGATGCGGACTCACATCCGCGCGCAGCAATTCCTCCCTCGACGCGTACCCCAGCATGCGCACCATCGCATCGTTCACGTCCAGAAATCTCCCGTCCGGCGTCGCGAAAAATAATCCTTCCTGTATGCTGTCAAATAGCTCGCGATACCGCCGTTCCGCCTCCCGCCGGTCGGTGATGTCCTTCAATACATGGATTGTGCGCGTATCGTCATCAGACATCCCCGGCGTTCGCGAAGTCGAAACAAGAAAAATGCGCTCTGCCGACGCCGCCACGTACTCTTCCTTCGCGCGCTCGGTATCGCGGCAGAACGGGCATGGCAAATCGCTCCCCGTTTCTGCAATCTGCCTCAGGCTGCTCATGGCTTCGCCGACCAGCGCTACTGGTGACACGCCAAGGTGCGACGCGAGTGACCGGTTCGTGCGAACGATATTCCACGTCCGGTCGTGCACCACGATGTAGTCGCTGATCGCATCAATGTCTTCCACCCACTGCCGCTTCGAACGCTCCAATTGCGAGAATCGCCGGAAATTCTCCAGCGACAGCGCTGCATGGCTCGCCAGCGCATGCAGCAATCGTTTCTCGTCTGCGCCCAGTGTCTTTCTCTTTCGGAGCAGACACAGCGTTCCCAGCCTCTCATTGTCGCTCGCCGCGATCCTCACCAGGACGACCGCCCCCGGTTCTTCCGGAAGTGCGAACGCCGCGGCAGTTTCCTTGGGGATGGCGCGCGTTTCCACATCGTTCTGGCTGTCCCGCGCGCACGAAATGATCCAGCTTCCGGCCGCTTCCGCTGTGGAAGCCCCTCCAGGCATCGCGTGAAGTTCCGTTTCGCGTCCTCGGTAAACCGCCACGCCGCCCCACATCGCGTCCATCATTCGTGTCGAGCGCAGGGCAAACTGTTCCAGAAAATCAGGCAGATGCCGCGACTGTGCCGCCTCGACAGCCAGCTCCATCAATTCTTCCGCGTGCCTCGACAGTGTAGGTGACGGATCCACACGTCCACGCCGGGGCGTGGGGCGTCGCGATTCTCTCGTCTTTATTCTGCGCATTGACAAAGGGGAGGCGCCGCGCGTCTCAAATTGGGAGAGCGTTGCTCCTCTCCAACCCTACCGGGGAGTCTCAATGTGAGTCAATTGCCGGGCCGCATCGTGTAGCGAAATCGCCTACAGCTGCCCATGTTCCCGAATCCGTTCCCGTCTCAGCCTGAGACCTCATCCTGGCGACACCAAGCCGTCTGAGACAAATGGTACTCCAAAGCCCGCTTGCCATCACTTTCCGAATCTCTCATAACTCGCTCTTCTTCCATTACTTACGCTTGCTTGACCAGGCCTCATTCAATTATACGCGCGCCGCTCCGCCATGGCACGCGACGTGCCTTCTCTTATGCGGGGAATCTTCACATCCTTCTAGGAGTGGTGTCGATGAGAATCAGCCGGTGGAGGAAGTGGGCCGTTGCTACAACCGCGGCACTCGTTTTGTCGGGCGCTTGCGGATTTGCCCAGTCCGGTACGACGGATGAATCCAAGCGCAAGGTCAAGATCAAGACGGTGCCCGTCTATCCTGAACTCGCAAGGCGAATGAATGTCACGGGCAAGGTCAAAATTGAAGTGGTCGTCACTCCCGACGGGCGCGTCAAAAGCACTCGCGTCGTCGGCGGACATCCTTTGCTTGTTCAGGCCTGCCAGGACGCCGTGAAGGAATGGAAGTTTGTGTCTGCGCCGGAAGAGACCACGCAGGTTGTTGAATTCGAATTTCATGCCAACTAGGGCGTCAGTTGCGCAAGGGTTGTTCCGGCAGAAGCGGCCGTCTCTACGCCGTCCTGCCGAGGTGAGCGGAGGCATTTTGCAATGACCATCGGAAAAAAGCTTTACGCGGGGTTCGGCCTGATCTTGGCCGTTCTTTTGCTGCTGTTTATCGTGAATCTCTTTGCCGGGTGGAAGGAAAGATCGGCGCGAGATGACGCTGGCAAAGCTGTCGAAAGCGTCAGTACCGTCGAGTCTGTGCGCTCTCTAATCATGTTGAATCGCCTCAACATGAATAATTTCCTCCTCAGCGGCGATCCTCGCGATGAAGAAAAAGTGAATAAAGGTCTGAGCGATATTATTGACCAGATCAAGCGCGGCGAATCCAATGCCTCCAGCGAAGCAGTCCGCACCGCTCTCATCCAGGTCGAGAGTACTGAAGCCAGCTGGGCCGACAATTTTGCCAAACCGCTGATCGCCAAGCGCCACCAGGTCGATTCCGGCGATGCTACCGTCTCCGACCTCCAGATTTTTTACCTGCAGAAGGATCCCTCTTCCTGGTTGACCAAGTCATCGGTCATTCTCGATCAAAGCAATTCGGATATCAGGAAGTTTCGGGATGACACCACAAAATCCGCCGACCGCATGAGCAACTTCAGCACCTGGATTACAACCGGCGGCACGCTTCTCGCTCTTCTCGCGGGCGGCTTTATCGCTCTCTATACCGCCAAGTCCATCACCGAGCCTTTAACCCATCTCATCACCGTCGCTCGCGAAATCGGTGATTCCGGCGATCTCGATCAGAACATTGACATTCATCGCAACGACGAAATCGGCGCTTTGGCCACTACCTTCAACAACATGGTCGCCTATCTGAAGGAAATGGCTAGTGTCTCCATGGCCGTTGCCGAAGGCGACTTGACCGTCGAGGTCGTTCCGCGTTCCAAGCGTGACACTCTCGGCAATGCGTTTCTTCGTATGTCCCACGGCTTGCAGGAATTGGTTCGCACCACGCGCGATTCCGCCGGGCAGGTTTCCGCCGGCTCGAATCAAGTTGCCGGCGCCGCCGACGAATCCGCCAAGGTCAGCGTTCAAGCTTCTTCCGCGATTGAAGAAGTCACCAGCACCATGCACGAGATGAGTATCAACGTCCAGAACGTTGTGAAGAACACGCAAGTCCAAGCCTCCAGCGTCGCGGAGACTTCCGCTTCCATCGATCAGATGGTCACTTCCATTCAGCGCGTCGCCGATACGGCCAAGGTCTTGCTCGATATCGCCAACCGCTCGCGCGAGGAAGTCGTCACCGGGATTCAGACCATGGAAAAGGCCACCGACGGCTTGAATCGCACGAACCAGGCCATTCAGTCTTCCGCGGAGATTATCAACATTCTCGGTCATCGCGCCGACGACATTGGCAAGATCATCGAAGTCATCGATGACCTCGCCGAACAGACCAATCTTCTTGCTCTTAACGCTGCTATCGAAGCAGCCCGCGCCGGCGAACACGGTCTTGGCTTTGCAGTTGTCGCTGACGAAGTTCGCAAGCTCGCCGAAAAATCCACGCAATCCACCAAGGAAATTGCCGACCTGATTCAAAGCATCCAGCGTGAAGCCCGCCAGGCCGTCGAAAACATGGAGCGCAGCACGCGCATCGTCGAGGAAGGCCTCACTCTAGGCAACGATCTTGGTTCCGCTCTTCACAAGATTTCCAACGTCGTCACCGAAGTCTACAAGTTCTCTCAGGAAATCGGCGCCGCCACCAACGAGCAGTCCGTCGGCTCCTCGCAAATCGCCAAAGCCACCAGCCGGCTCACCGAAATTACCCAGGAAATCAATTCCGCCGTCGAGGAACAGGCTTCCGGCGCCCAGGCCGTCGTCCGCGCTATGGATAAGATGCGCGAGCTGGTACAGCAGTCCGCTTCCAGCTCGACGGAGCTTTCCGCCGCCGCTGAACAGATGCTCAAGCTCTCGCGCAACTTGCTCGACAGCATGGACCGCTTTGTTCTTGACCGCGCCAACCAGCCGCGCCCGCGCCGCGGAGAATCTTACGGCGGCAAGCGTCGTGCGGAGTCAGACCGTTCACAAGAATCGGAATACGCCGAACTGGTTCGTTCCTAGAGGGCCGGAGACCTCTCGATGGAAAAAGACCTTCAAGTCGTCGGTTTTCGCATCGGCAATGAAACGTACGGCGTTCGCATCGGCGCCGTGCGCGAAATTGTGCGTGTGCCGGAGATTACCTCGGTCCCAAGCGCTCCCGATTTGATCGAAGGCGTCATCAACCTTCGCGGGAAAATCATCCCGGTGATGGACCTCCGAAAGCGCTTCGGCCAAACCGAGATTCAACCCGACAAGAAAAACCGTATTCTCGTCGTCGAGCTGGACAACAAGTTGATCGGACTCATCGTCAACGCGGCTTCGGAAGTCCTGAAGATTCCGCCCTCCGAGATCGAAGCCCCGGGCAGTGTCTTTGCGGAAGGCGAATCCGGATACGTCACTGGCGTCGGCAAACTGAAGGGACGCCTCATCATTCTGCTGGACATCTCGAAACTCTTGCATCGCCCGGAGTTCAAACGACTCGAGGAGGCCGCGGAACCCGTCGCTACCGCAAGGTAATGGTTTTTCCGGCTCGCCGCTAAGAGCACCGGACTTCGGGATCCGCTTCACGAAAACACAATGGGAACGATTACTGCCCAGGTCCAACTCACCGAAGCAGAGCTGAAGCTCCTCCAGACGTTGGTCTATCAGGAATGCGGCATGTTCTTTGATGAACGCCGCTCCCACTTCTTGAAAGACCGCCTGCAACGCCGTCTGAAAGCCTGCCAGCTCGACTCTTTCTATGCATACTACCGCTTGCTTACCAGCAGGGAAGGACGGGCCGAACTGGCGCTGCTGCTCGAGAATCTCACTGTCAACGAAACGAGTTTCTTTCGCAATCGCCCGCAGCTCGATCTCCTTCAAAAATCCGTTCTCGAGGAAATTCTGCGCCGCAAGCAGGAGCGCCGTGATTACACGCTGCGCGTTTGGAGCGCCGGTTGCTCCGCGGGCCAGGAGCCTTACACCGTTGCCATTTTGATCTGCGATGCGCTCGCGTATTACTACCTGCGGAATCCGCTTCCATTCGATATGCCGTCGCCGAAGCCGCTCATTCCTCCTCCGTGGAAAGTCGAAATCGTCGCTTCCGACATCAGCTACGCCAGTCTTCGCACCGGCCAGGAAGGTCTGTACACCGAGCAGCAAATGGAGCCCGTGGACTATACTTGCCGGCTTCGCTATTTCGAAAAAGCCGGTGATAAGTACAAGGTCAAGGCGCAGCTCAAGGAACTCGTCCAGTTCGACTTTCACAACTTGAAAACCGAGTTCTTGCCTCGCCGTAACGACATTATCCTCTGCCGCAACGTCATGATTTATTTCGACGAAGCCGAGCAAAAGCGCTTGATTGAAAAGTTTTGGCACTGCTTGAATCCCGCTGGATACCTCTTTGTTGGGCATGCGGAAAGCCTGTTCGGTTTGTCACAGAAGTTCCGCATGGTTCACGAGAACAACGGCACCGCTTACCAGCGCAACGAGGTCACTACGTGAGTCGTCCTCCCGACGATCGCGGCGGCGAGCTGCGTGCTCTCTTCTTTGAGAGCGCCAACGAGATCCTGCAGTCCCTGAATGAAGCGGGACTGGAACTCGAAGCTCGTCCCTCGGATGAGGATGTCATTCGCCGCATTCGTCGCGCCATCCACACCTTGAAAGGCGATTCCGCTGCCTGCGGATTCAACAAGCTGAGTGAGCTGGCGCACGAGCTCGAGGATGTGCTTACCCCGGAGATTGCTCAGGCCCCAGGGGCGGACCTCGCACAGTTGGTTCTCACCGCGGCGGATAGTTTTGGCGCTATGCTCGCCGCCTATCAGCGGAAGACCGAACCCCCTTCGATGCGAGTGCTCCACGACATGATTCGCAAATTGCTCGAGGCGCCCGCTTCCGCGAATCTGGCAGACTCTGCGCCCCTTCAGTTGCCAGCGCAATTTGCCTGGACGGAATACGAACAGCTCATGATTTCGGAGGCCGTGCATCGCGGCGAGATTGTTTACAACGTCGCTCTCCGCATCGATCCCAACAGCTTGATGCGCGCCGCCGCTTTCCAGCTCATTCGAAACGTTCTTCACGGCAGCGGCACCGTCATTGCCTTGCGGCCTGAAGACAATGTCGCCGCTGCCACCGTGGAAATCGTCGAAGCTGCATTGGCTAGCTTTCAGCCGGAGGAACGGCTCCTTCAGCGCTGCCGCATTCCTTCGATTGTTTCCGATGTGCGTCTGGAACGCGCCGCTACCGCGGAAACTCCCGAACACGAATTGCTCGGCGACTTATTGGAAGCGCAGGCGGCGAAATTGGCTGCCGGAGCCGCCGATACCACGGAAGGCGGTCCGGCAATCAGCCCCAGCGCTTCGGGTTCTGCCGCGACTGCTGTCGCCGAAAGCACGCTCCGCGTCGACGCCACCCGTATCGATGCGGTCATGAATCTGGTCGGCGAATTGATCATCGGAAAATCCATGCTCAATCGTACGCTCACGGAATTTGACCAGAAGCACGCCCGCGATCCCTTGCGCGCCAAGCTTGCCGACGCCATGGCATTTCAGGCGCGCATTCTGGATGAGTTGCACAAGTGCGTTTTGAAAATCCGCATGGTCCCCGTCGAGCAGCTCTACCGCCGTTTCCCTCGCGTCGTCCGCGACGTCGCCAAGCAGTGTGGCAAGGACGTGGCTCTCGAGCTGTCTGGCCAGAACACCGATCTTGACAAGGGCATTCTCGACTCTCTTGCCGAACCGCTGATGCATCTCGTCCGCAACTCCGTTGATCACGGCGTCGAGCCGGCCGACGAGCGCCTCACTGTGGGAAAGCCTGCGCGTGGCACGATCTATCTCAACGCTTATCACCAGGGCACTCAGGTCGTTATCGAGATTCGCGACGACGGTCGTGGCATGGATCCCGTTCAATTGCGCGCCCGTGCCGTTGAAAAGGGAATCCTGAAACCCGACGAGGCCAAGCGCCTCACCGATCAGGAAGCTCTCAATCTTATTTTTGAACCGGGATTCAGCACCGCTCCCGAAGTAACGGAAGTTTCTGGCCGTGGCATCGGCATGGATGTCGTTCGAACTGTCCTTGACCGCCTCAAGGGAACTGTCCATATCTCGTCCCAATTGGGCCGTGGCACCACGATTCAACTTCGTGCACCGCTTACTCTTGCGAGTATTCAGACCTTGCTCTTCCGCGTAGGCGGCCGTCTTTTCGCCGTCCCACTCTCTTCCGTTGTGGAAATCACCCGAATTACCGATCCTGAGATTCATCGCGTGGATCAGCATGAAGTGCTGCGCCTCCGTGAGCAGATTCTTACGCTCGTCCGGCTGGATCATCTCAGCCGTTTGCGAAGTATCGACACTCAGCCCGTTCGAAAGAAACATTTTGTCATCGTCATTGGCGCCGCCGAAAAGCGTTTTGGTCTTCTCGTGGACAGCTTGGTCGGAGAAGAAGAACTCGTCATCAAAGCGCTTCCCGGGGAAATTGTTTCCAGTGACTTGGTCAGCGGTGCTTCCATTCTCGGTGACGGGACCGTCGTCCTCATCCTGAATGTTCCTGCGGTCCTCTCCCGGCTTTCCCGTGCTACGCCGCTCGGAGCCATCGCATGAGCGAACGTATCCGAGTCCTTGTCGTCGATGATTCCGCTCTCATGCGGAAATTGATTCCCGCGATCCTTGCGCGCGATTCCTCCATAGAAGTTGTCGGTACCGCCATGGACGGCGCGTTCGCCTTGAAGAAAATTGAAGAGCTGCAGCCGCATGTCGTCACGCTCGACTTGGAAATGCCACGCATGGACGGCATGGAAACGCTGCGCCTCATCATGCAACGCGCTCCGCTGCCGGTCATCCTCTTCAGCACGCATTCGAAAGAGGGTGGTTACGCTACGCTCAAAGCCTTGGCGATGGGCGCCGTCGATTTTCTTGCCAAACCGAAAGACGCTGCCGCAGGGCGCCTCGACGAAATCGCCGACCAGCTGATCGCAAAAATAAAAGTTGCCAGGCGCGCGGTCGGCCGCAAACTTCCGCCCGCCGTAGTTGGCGAAGACTTGCACCCGCCCAAAAAAGCAAACCGCGCTATGCTGCCTCCGCGCCGCGTCATCGCCATCGGAATTTCAACCGGCGGTCCGAACGCGCTGCAATTTGTTCTGTCGCAAATTCCCGCCGATTTTCTTTCCACAATTTTGGTTGTGCAGCACATGCCCGAGGGTTTTACCGAAATGTTTGCGAAGCGCCTGGACGAATGCTGCGCGCTCGAAGTTCACGAAGCGCGTTCCGGAGATCTGCTTCTCGCCGGCCGCGTTCTGATTTGTCCGGGAAATCGCCACATGATGGTGCGAAGGATGCCGCGCGGTGACATGGTGATTCTCTCCGATAGCGCGCCGGTAAACGGACATCGCCCCTCCGCCGACGTTTTGTTTCATTCCGTCGCGCAGGAGTTTGGGCTCATCGCCGTTGGAATTTTGATGACTGGCATGGGCGATGATGGAGCAGAGGGACTCGGGGCGGTCAAGGCGGCCTGCGGAATGACCATCGCGCAAAGTGAAGATACTTGCGTCGTCAGCGGGATGCCGCGCGCGGCAATCGTTAAAGGCTATGCCAACAAGATTATTCCCCTCGATGGACTCGGTGCATACCTGGTGAATAATTACGGCGCGGAACGCAACGCCACCGAGAAAAACGAGAAGCTTGAAAAGCACCACAAGCACGACAAAAACGAAAAGTCTGACAAGCACGAAAAGATTGAAACGACACCTGTATCATCCCAGCGCTCGTGAAAACGAGCTGCGGGATAAGGAGAAGGCCATGAAACAATTTGCCGCGCTGCTTCGGAAAGACAATCAGCCGGTTCGCTACCTGGTGGTGGACGATTCCGTCTTCGCGCGCAAGAATCTCATCAAAATGATCGAGATGTTCGGCGGCGAAGTGGCCGGCGAAGCCGGAGATGGCTTGACCGCCATCGCGGAATTCAACCGGATTAGTCCGGACATCGTGCTCATGGACATCACCATGCCGCAGATGGAAGGGATCGAGGCGGTGGAGCGGATCGTGCGGCAGCACGCCAACGCGCGCATCGTCATGGTCTCGTCCGTCGGATACCAGGAGAATATCCTGGCGGCGCTGCAGAAGGGCGCGAAGCATTTCGTACAGAAGCCGGTGAAGCCGGAAGTGTTGTACGAAATTCTCCGGTACGTGCTGAGCGACGATCCCAACGCCGTCGGCGCCCCGGTGGCGCTCGCAGGAGAACACCGGTCATGAGAATGGAATTGATTCAGCCGTTCATCAACGCCGCGGATGCGGTTTTCGCGGAGTCGCTGCAGGGACCGACGAAAATTGTGGACCTGGAAATGGACGAAGACGCGTATCGCCGCAAGGGTGTTGCGGCGCTGATCGCGATCAAAGGCGACATTGAGGGACGAGTGATTCTCGATTTGTCGCCGGAAGTGGCGATGAAGGTGGCGAGCCAGCTTGCGGGCTCGGAAATTGAAGCCAGCGAGCAAGTGGTGAAAGAAACCGTTTGCGAGATGGCCAACATGGTCATCGGAAATTCGGTGACGCTGCTGAACGATCAGGGATTTCACTTCAAAGTGTTTCCCCCGGAAGTTCACATGGACGAAACGGGTTTGGCGGGCAGCGCGGACACGGAAGCTCTGGTGATTTGCATTGAAACGCCGTGCGGGAACATTTATTTGAACATTGCGATGCACTATTTGCATCGGCGGCGGCAGGAACGCAACGCCATCCCGGCGTTGGATTGAAGTAAGCCACAACCTCCACAGAGCCTGCGACATTGTTGGGTCAGGCTGGTGTTCCGCGACCCGTGTCCGGTAACGCCGTCGCATACTCCCGTAGGGTTCGTACTGTATTGCGTCTATTTCCGGACAGATTCCGATAGGCTCAGAGTTCTTCTCTAGAACTACATCATAGAGCGGAGAAAAAGCCACGCCATCCAACACCAAGGACAGGAAACCGAAATTCGTCGCGGGATTCGCTGTCGAGGTCGAAATGCCGGGCGGCGGGGCAAGCCCCTCCAAGGGAAAGGAGGCACAGTCTTAGACGTCGAGGGGAGGCTTGATGTAGGCGGCGCCGTGGCGGTAGAGGCCGGCAGTGGGGATGGCTTGGGAGAAGACGATGCGGATGGGAACGAAGATGGCGCCGGTGCCGGGAGTGAAGGGAACGGCGACTTCGAGGCGCGTGCCTTCTGGATATTGATTACGGCTACGGAAGCTGAGGCCGCCTTTGGAGAGATCTTCGCACACGGCGATTTCTTCCTGAAAGCCGCGATGGCGGATGGAGGCGAGGACGCGGGCTTTGATGCGCGTGCGGTTGCGGCGGGGAATGACGCGTTCATCGACGGGGGGAGTGGGCACGCCGTTTCCCGGGTCGCGGATTTCGGATTGCGATTCGATCCAGATGGAAGGCGAGTCGCAAAGTTTGCAGACGCGCGCGATGCATTTGCGGACTTCAAAAGACTTCAACTGAAGCTCGTTGAGATAGACGACTTCGCGGCGCTGGCAAAAGCTGCATTCCATGAGGAGGCGCGCGAGAGCTTCTTCAGCCTTGTGAGGGGCAGGGAACTCGATGTCCCAGAAGTCAGCGCGGGGATCAAGAATGTGAACGGCGTAGATGAAATGATTCGGCGGGTCCTGGTCGATTTCGGCAACGACGCGGGCGCGAGTGTTTTTCCACTGGTCGCCATCGAGGCTGCGGCGGAGGTGAAGTTCCTGCCCCATGGAAAGTTTCTCGGTCAGGCGGAGGACACCGCCATTGCGGCTGACGAGCAGGGTTTCAGCGTTCTGCGTGACGGTGGCGCCGGCGCTGGAGACCCACGACGCCTCAACGGGCATGCGGAATCGTACGCGGTCACTCTGGCGAAGGCCGTCAGATAATGAGGTCATAGCGCGATAAATGAGAGTCCTAGAATCAGGCTAACACGGCATGAGAGAGCAGAGAGGCTGGCGAAACGTGGTTTGTCGTTCCAAGTAATAACGCGCAGGCGAAACGCGGACGTGCCGCCTGCGAGGGATTGGTGTTGTCTTTTTGACATGCTAGGTGGCTTGAAATGCTTCCGGTAGGCGGCTTTTGAGGCAAACTGATATGTGCCTAGGCACCCCGGCAAATCAAGAGCCGTTTGCGGCCCGGCGTAAACGACTGTGAGCAACGTCATCTCCATGGACGACAAGACAACGAAAGGCGAAGCGCGGGGGCTCTCCGTCCGCGATCGCCGGTACAGCATTCGCTATCCGTTTGCCGCCGATGCGGAGCTTCTGGACCTCGAAAGCGGCGCGAAGGCTACGGGTGTTACGTCCGACATTTCCATGGGCGGGGCGTTCATCTGCACAAGCAAGCCGTTTCCTTCGAACGCGCGCGTTCGAATCACGATGACACGTAAGGACCAGAAGGTGGAAGCGCTGGGCGTGGTGCGCATCGTGAAACCGCGCATCGGCATGGGTGTTGAATTCATCGATCTGGAATCGCGACACATGGAAGTGTTGCGCCGCTGGGTGGAGCAAGTGACGAAGGCCCGCTAGCCGTTCCTAGATTTTCTATTTAGCCGATCAAATTCTCTGCGTAAGGCAGTCTGCGCGCCGTCTGATTGTGTGCAAAAACGCACGTATCAGGGCCGCGCGTCGAGCGGATGTTTGCTCTTTTCGTAGAATTCGTTCTGGAGCTTGAGGCTCTGGTCGTCGGCCTTGGCGGCGCGAATGGCTTCGACGGTAGCGGCGATCCAATTGTTCATGTTCCACTCGCCGAGCTCGCTCCTGGCCACGGAACCGTCTCCTGAGTAATGGTTCGGAAAGCGGGCGTACCACCAGATGCCAGTGTAGACGTCTTCGGGCAAGTGCACGCGCTTCTGGTCGATGCCAGATTCGGTAGCTGCGCGCTCGATATGAACCAGATCGGGGCGCGAGACCATGGTGTTCGAGGTTTCATTTTCACCGGCGTGGTAATCGATGCCGGTTGATTTTTTGGGCGGACCGTCGGGGCGGCTGCGCTCGCCGTCGAGAACGTAGACGACATAGTCGTGCGGCCGATCGAGCTGCGCTTGGGCGAAAAAGGGAAGCAGATGCTCGTTTCCGCCATGGCCATTGACGATGACGATTTTCTTGCAGCCATTGCGCGCCATTTCATCGGTGGTTTCCTGGAGAAGCCTTAATTGTAGATCCATGCTGTAAGCGACAGTTCCGGGCTCGTGCTTGGCTTCGAAAATTTGGCCGAAGTAATACTGCGGAAAGACGACGGCAAATTCCTGTTGCGCCGCCTGCAAGGAGGCATGGCGCACGTTCAGAAGATCCGTGCCCAGGGGCAGATGTGGCCCGTGTTTTTCAAGAATGCCGAACGGCAACAGGCACGTGCCTTTGGATTGCTGGATGGCGTCGCGAAAGTCGGCGGCGGTCAGCTCTTCCCACTTCATGGAGAGCTTGGACTGCGCGTGTACGGTACAAACAGCGACGGAAGATACAAGCAGAGAATAAACAGCCGCACGCTTCATGGACATTCCTCCTGAACCGCCCTGCATTCTAGACCAATCCACGTCGCCGAGCCGGGGCTTTTTCCGGTTAATTCTGGTACAAGCGGACGGCTAGCCCCGGCGTTGCACACAGCCGGAGCATAGATTACAGTACGCGATTCAGTCCGGAGAATTATTGGCAGGCGGCGGCACGCCAGGGGAAAACGCGGGAACCACAGAATAAAATGAAACAGCCCAAGGATTCCTCACAGCCTGACGCCCGGACGGGCTCCCATTTATTCCCAGGGGGACAGCTCGTTCCCTTTATTCTTGTCACCGTCTTATTCTTTCTATGGGGCATTCCGAACAATCTCAATGACGTCCTGATCCGCCATTTCATGAAGTCGTTCGCCATCTCGCGGTTCCAGGCCGGATTGGTGCAATCGGCTTTTTACATGGGATATTTTCTGCTGGCCATGCCTGCCGCGCTCCTCATGCGCCGAATGGGATACAAGTCGGGCTTTGTGACTGGCCTGGTTCTTTTTGGCGCTGGCGCTTTCTTGTTCTGGCCTGCCGCGCTTGCGGGGAGCTACGGATTCTTTCTCTTCGCCCTGTTCGTAATCGCCAGCGGACTTTCATTTCTAGAGACTGCTTCGAATCCCTTCATCGCCCAGTTAGGCGATCCAGACAGCTCGGAACGCCGGTTGAACTTCTCCCAGGCTTTCAATCCGATTGGCGCGATCACTGGAGCGTTGGTTGGCACCATATTCATTTTTTCGGGCGTGGAGCTAACGCCGCAGGAAATCGCAGTTCGACAAGCGCATCATACTTACGAAGCCTATCTTCGTTCCGAAACGCTCCGTGTGGTGAAACCCTATTTGGTCATCGGCGCGATTGCGCTCATCTGGGCGGTGCTTATCTTACGGACAAAATTTCCCTCCATTCAAAGTGAGCACGAAAATGAATTCGGTGACCGTGGACATTTTGGCGACCTTTTCCGTTACCCGCATTTCCTGCTCGCGGTTGTCACCCAGTTTTTCTACGTCGGCGCGCAGGTGGGAACCTGGAGCTACTTCATTTCCTATGTTCAGGAGTATGCCCACCAATCCGAGAAGGTTGCCGGTTATTTTCTGACCGGCACTCTGGCGGCCTTTGGCGTAGGACGCTTCGCCTCCGCCTGGCTGATGCGCTTTGTCAGCCCCAGCAAGCTCATGGGCGCGTACAGCGTCACGAATATCGTGCTGGTTGGAGTTGCCGTATTTTTCCCCGGCTGGATGGGCCTATGGTGTGTTTTTCTAACCAGTTTTTTCATGTCCCTGATGTTTCCGACCATCTTTGCGCTGGGACTGAAGGGCCTCGGGCCAAACACCAAGCTCGGTGGATCGCTTCTGGTGATGGCCATTGTCGGGGGCGCCGTTCTGACGCCGCTGATGGGATTCATTTCCGTGAAAACCCATAGCCTCGCGATTGCGTATTCAGTGCCACTCCTCGCGTATCTCGTTATCGCGTTCTATTCATTTTGGGGCTCACATCAGCAGAACACAAAGATTGTCACCGGCTAGGCTCCTGCAAGCGAAAGAGAGGAAATTCATGAGCAAGCGATACTGCCTCGCGCTCGATCTGAAGGACTCTCCGCAACTCATCCAAGAGTACAAGCGCCACCATCAAAACGTCTGGCCGGAGATTACGAAGAGCATCCGGGATGCAGGCATTGAAGATATGGAAATCTATCTGCTCGGTACGCGTTTGTTCATGATTATGGAAGTGAGCGACCGCTTTTCGTTTGAAGAGAAGGCGTTGGCCGACCGGAGCAATCCGAAGGTGCAAGATTGGGAAGCACTCATGTGGAAGTTTCAGCAGCCATTGCCGCAGGCACGGCCGGGAGAAAAGTGGATGCTGATGGAGCGCATCTTCAAGCTCTAAATCGGTTTTTGACGCTGTACACTGCTGCGTTTCACCTCCTTTCGCCTGCCAACGCGCACAGTGAAGCGTAAATCTTCCGGCACTTCACCTGTCTCCATTCCCGGCAACATCCCGAAAAGTACTACTATTACCCAAATTGAGTATTGACAGGTTCTGAAGGATGGATATTATCTGTACACTCCGAGTCGTAGTTTCGCCGCCCCCGTCGAGACTCGCCAATAAGAAACACATCAGGAGATCCAGCCATGTGTAAACGTATACTCGCGCTTCTCGCCCTCTCGATTTCGCTGTTTGGTACCCAGTGTTGGGCACAAACCACCTGTGGCGGCGTGGAGCAGCCGCCGTGCAGCATAACGAACACGTTTAGTCCCGGCACCACCACAGGCACATACGATTTTTCCAGCGCCGGCGACGGCGTTCTCATCGTTCGATTCGTCACGGTGCTAACGACCTTTACTTTGACCGTGACCATTAACCATACGATCGACCCGTTTGATCCGAACGAGTTCCCTGCGGACACTGTAGCCGTCACATACTGCAATGGGAACAAGGATCAATACGATTTCACGGGAAATGCTGGCGGCCCGAACGGTGTGCCTGTCAAGAACATCGATTATAGAGGGCTGATAATGGCTTCGGCCAAATTCTGCTGCACTTCATCGTAGCGTCCCACCTGACTGAGTGAGTTTCCGTATCCGCTCAGAATTTCTGCCATCCAGAAACCGCGGTCCTGCAATTCCCGGAAAGTCTTGAGAGCGTCTTCTTTGGACTTGAGCGCCGCGCCGTACCGTCCCTGATACTCAAATATGGTGCCCATACTGTAAGACTGGATGGCAGCGCCGCGCTTGTCACTGGAGCTGCGAAAGAGTTCGAGGGCCTTGAGGTGATAGTCCAAACTTTGGCCATAGTCGCCGGCCTTCAAGGATGCTTCTGCGAGATTGTGAAGTGTTTCTCCGACTTGACTGGGAATATTGGCCTTCTTCCGGAGCTCGAGCGCCCTCTCATAATAAGTAAGCGCATCGCTAGACTGTCCTTTCGCGAGATAGACATTCCCGATATTGTTCAGGCAGAGTGCCTGATTATTCTCGTTGCCGACATCGCGCTGGATCTGCAGCGATTCCTTGTAAACTCTCAGTGCCTCGTCGTATTGCTCGCGGGCTTTGTAAAACCCGCCAAGGCTGATCAGCGTGACACCGAGCCCCTTCTTGTCGCCTATTTCGCGCTGCAACGTCACAGCGCCCTGGTAACTCTTGTAGGCTTCCTCTGGCTTACCAAGGCTGGACTGAACCCGGGCGATATTGCCCAAGGTCAGCGCGATTCCTGGCTTTTGTCCCAGACCCTGCTAGATAGCCAAGGACTCCCCATAGTTTCGCAGTGCTTCTTCCGGCTTATTGAGCTGTTCATAAGCAGCCCCAATCGCATTCAAGATCGTGGCTTTTCCGTCGGGGTTATCGAGTTGGACGGCCAGGCTGAGCCCGCGGTTCAAGTAATCCAGCGAGCCCTTTGGGTTTTTGCTTCTAATTTCCACCCGGCCCGTGGCCAGCAAAGCGTCCACCTGATTTGGATCGATCGCCAATACCTTCGCAAGTTCCGCTCGCGCTTTATCGTATGCGCCCGTGGATTCGTAGAGTCCACCCAAGTGAAAATGAACATCCATATCATCCGGGGAAACCTTCTCCAGATTCTCGTAAGACTCTATCGCTTTGCGGTTATCGTTCGAGACCTGGGCATAATTCGCCTGAATCAGATATCGTTCCTGCGGCGGAAGCTTATCGCTCAAATCAACGGCTTTCCTGGAAAATTGTTCCGCCTTATCGTCATTTCTGAGATTGCTATACGTTTGCCCCAGTCTGGAATAAGCCAGTGCGAACCCGGGGTCCGCCTGAACGGAAGCCTCAAAACGTTTGGCCGCTTCCAGATGATTTCCCTGGCGCTCTAGCTCCATCCCTTCGTGGTAGTTACGCAGAGCCTCCACCGATTCCGAAGATGGACGGAAAGTCTTCGAGCGCAGCTCCTTGAGGACGTCCGTAGGGAGGGCTAGATTCTGCTGGATCGCTTGGGCAAGCTGCGCCACCGATTGCAGCAGTTGTTTTTCGTTTGGTGCTTCGGACTTCAGCGGCACGCGGCGATTGTGCTTCAGATCCTCCAAGGTGACGTCGATGCGGATCTGCTCGCCGAACTTTGCGTATTGACCTCACACGAGAATGTCTGCGCTTGAAAACTCCGCCAGGTGCCTCAACGTTTCAGGATCGAAATCCGCATTCGCGGGGACGCGCAGATCTTTCAGGATTTGATGGAGGCGATCCGAGGAAACAGTCCGTAGGCCGTTGGACTGTCCCACCCCAGTGCTCAGCATTTCCGCCAGGCTTGGCCCCAGCCAATCGATCGATAAATCGGTCGAACGGTTGTGGAAAGGCAAGATAGCCAGAGAAATAGGCTGGACCGCCGCTGCGGGCTTCGCCGAAATCCGCAACGGCAAGTTCTCGCGAAAAGGGTAGGCCCCGGCTATCACCAGACACGCCGTAATTCCCGCAGCCAGCCATTTTTGTCGCCGCGGGGCATATTTCAGCCAGCGCGCGACGGGATTCATGGCGCCACGAACTGCGCCGCTCTTCCACTTCTGCACATCCTCCACAATTGCCCGCGATGACTGATAACGTTTCTGGACATCGATCTCCAGGCATTTTGAAACGATATCACTCAAAAACAACGGAACGCCGCTCACCGTCTGAGTCAGTGGTATCGCGCGTTCTCGCGTGCGTTTGAACATCGTGGCCATCGTCGTCTCGGCTTTAAAAGGCAAGACGCCGCTCAGCATTTCGTAAAAAATGATTCCCATCGAAAACAGATCCGAGCGGGCGTCCACTTTCAGGCCCTTGGCCTGCTCCGGCGACATGTACTCGGGTGTGCCCATCAGAGCCCCGGTCTGCGTCATACCGGGGGTTTCCAGCGATCGCGCCACACCGAAATCCATCACGTAGACGTGCTCTCCCTTGTCCACCATGATGTTCTGGGGTTTCAGGTCCCGATGCACAACTCCCGCCTGGTGCGCTGCTTCCAGCGCCGCCGCAATCTGCTGGAATATGAGAACGGCCACTTCCGCAGTCAATTTCCCTTTCTCATGCAAAAGGGCCCGCAAATCTCGCCCCTCGACGTATTCCATGGTGATGTATCGGAGCCCGCTCGCTTGTCCCAGATCGAAAATACGAATGACGTTGGGGTGGGTAACTTCTCGTGCCAGGATGAGTTCCTGTTTGAAGCGTCGAAGCATTTCCGGGTGACTGGCGAGGTCGGGACGAATCAGCTTCAGCGCAACCAGATGCTCCAGTTCGACGTCTCGCGCCTTGTAAACGGCCCCCATACCGCCTTGACCGAGCAATTGAAGGATTTCGTAGCGATCACCCAGGAGGGTACCCGGGGAGAACTCTTTCGCGGCTGCGGGGCTGACGACGACATCTCCAACCGGGACAGACCAACCGGTTGACCCAGGTTGGATGGTCTGGTCATCCGGTGGAAGGGGAGTAGCACACGATTCGCACAGCACGGACTCTGCCGGATTGGTATGGCTACACTGTGGACAGATCATCGCATAGCGCTCTGGATGCGCGGGTGCCATCATTATGTCGCCTTAGCACAGAAAATCAAGCAAATGAAGGACCTGCACGGCAAGAACTGCCGGGGTTTTGCCCCGACTTCTAGCCGCAAACGTGCCCCCACTCCCCCACCGACTGTCATCCCAAAGCCGCGAGGCCTTCCCCTATCTCGATGCAATTATTCAACACTCCGATAGATTTGCACGGTAATACCTGACGCCGAAAGCGCGCGTTGCTTGCCCTTAGCTAAACTGGCCCCCAGATTTTGCAGGTCTTGACCTGATTGAAGCACTCTGTAGCGCAGACCTACACTTTTAAGGTGATTCTTGCAGTGGGCAAAAGCAGTTCAAGGGCATGCCGAACGCGCTTTAAGGCGCGAGGCCTCAGCCGCTAGGAATCAATTGTTTGAGGGGAAACTCTGATGAGCAGATACCGCCGCAAAAGGGTCTTGTTCATTTGCATAGGGAATGCTTGTCGCAGCCCGATGGCGGAGGCGATCGCACGCGTGGATGCTTCCGATACAATCGACGCGTTTAGCGCGGGTTTGGCGCCGATTGGCTTTGTAACAGAGATGACCGAGCAAACGCTGAGGAGAAACGGATATTGGGTGGACGGCCTGGAGTCCAAGAGTATCTCGCACAGAGTTTGGGAACAGGTAGATATCGTCATCAACATAAGCGGCCGCCCGCGGGAACTCACATTTGGTGAATACTGCAAGGTCGATGATTGGGACATCGACGATCCCTATGGCGAGAATCCCGACACCTATCAGCGAGTGTTCGAAGAAATTCGACTGCGCGTTGCAAAATTGGCTCAGGAGTGTAGGCAAGATGACGCCGCAGGTTCCCCACAGGCCTGTCCGAGTAATCTTCAGAGACAAATAGGGGGGGATTGCGAGCAACAAAACGCACGACGGGAAACTCCGAACGCTCCCCGGCCGGGAAGCACGAACCCCGGAGCTTCGACTTCCTGTGAGGTCACTGATCAACATGGCGAGGCTTCGATCTTCTCTTCTCCCGCCGCCCTTACTCCAAGTACCGCCGACCCACCGATCACGGCGCCGAGAACTTACGCGCGAGCCGGAATGCTGCCAAACAGAAAGCCTCTTCGACGCAGATGGAGATTAGCAGTTGATCAGGGGAGTCTTGGAGTGCTGCGCAGGAGGGGGGACACGCTTCTTGTTTTAGGTTTTCTGGCCGGATTCATCGTTCTGACGCTCGTCAAGTGGGTAACGATTCAACATGATGCGCAGAGTGCAATAATGATCGCTGACACGGCGCAGAAAACGCCGGTATTAAGTGAAGCGATGAAACGGGTAACACCTCCCCCCGTAACCACAACTCCGAAGGCTGCTAATCCGTCGGCCAACAAAACGCAACCACAAGCTCCAGTTGTTGAACCTCTGTCTGTTGAAGAAGTCGAAAGGATTATAGGTCCCCCGCCGAAACATTCCCCCCGGCCGGCAAATGCTGCGAAAAAACCTTTACCCGCGATCGCTGTCAAAACTCCGAGCCATCACGCGGAAAGTGTGCTCACGCGCAACCAGCCGGCGAAACCGCTGCCTCGGGTCGCGACCAATGTCAATATTCCTCCCGTCAAGAAAACCCCGCAGCAGACTCCCTCGAGCCCGCCCCCCGCAGTTCCGCAGATGGAAGCCAAAATCGAGCGACCTGCGAATCCGTGGCCGCTTGCTTCACACGAAGTCCGGGCCCCTGAACCCGAGAGTAAGGCCTCTTCGGCGCCTGCGGCAAACCAGCCGGCGACGCCGGCGAACATGACCGCCGCGGTGGCAATCCTTGCAGATCCCTATCCTTCCCTTCGGATACCGGATGGAAATCCAAAAAAACAACCCAAGGGAATGAGCCTCCAACTCGGCCACTTGGTCTCCCGCGTCGAGCCTGTTTATCCCGAAGACGCAAAACAGCAAGGCATCCAAGGTGCCGTCAAGTTGCACGCTATTATTGACCGTCACGGGGCTGTGCAGAGCTTGCAGTCTGTCAATGGCTCCCCCGTTCTCGTGGCGGCGGCCATGAACGCCGTTCGGCAATGGCGCTTTTCGGAAACGTTGCTGGCTGGCCAATCGGTTGAAACTGAAGAAGACATTGATATCGTTTTCCGGCTTTCCAATTCGGGAGCGCCTAGGAAATGACATTGACCTGTGCAGAGGCTAGCGGGATTCACTTGTCGAGCGTGCAAGTAGAAAATTGGCAGAATGCTGTTATTCTTGGTCCCCGACTGCCAAGAGCCATGTCACCGGACCGTGACAGTCCGTTTTTCTGGCAGGTCGGACCTCGCTGCCATCCCTCATGGCCCGGATGGACTAACCGACTGCCTTCCGCCCCCGAGAGCCAACCCGGCGGCGGCCGCGGCTCCTCCTAAGCCAAGATAGAGCCAGCCCGACTGGAAAGCGTGTCCCACATTATGACTTGTATCGGAGGGCACGGGCGATAGTACTTCTGCCGCCGTTCTCAAAAAGAAGATCCAACCGCGTTTGCAAAGGTTGGCATCATCGGCGTGGGCTGGCACACCTTTCGGCACACGGTTGGGACAATGCTGGCAGAGATAGGAGAACAATCAACTCACGATCCGCGACTACTTGCGTCACAGCAGTCTCCATGTGACGAACAAGTATCTTCAGGCAACACCGGAGCGGAAGCGCCTGGCGCAAGGAAAATTGGTGGATGCGATTTGGGTCCAATAAGCGTTCGAAGCACTTCGCCCGCCGCGCATTCCCTCGAACAAATCCCAGAGCGCGCCCTCCAGCACCAACTACTGAATCAGAGTTGATTTGTTCACCGGCAACAAACCAGCCGGCATGAATGGACCCAGATTTTTTTCTGGGTTTGTTGTAAGTGCTTAGAAAGATGGCGGGGACGACGAGACTCGAACTCGCGACCTCTGCCGTGACAGGTGGCAGTTTGTCGTAACCTAGTGATACTTAACGGCGCTGACAGCCCGTCATTGATCTTCTAAGGAACTCTTTGCCACCACTTACCGGACCCTAATCGGACCCACGTTTTTGATTTTACGTTTTCTGGCAGGTGCGCCTTGGATCAGACGTGATGCCGAACCTGTGGCCGAGGCGCAGAGAAATTGAAGCAGGGTGATAAATCCCGACTGGAGAAAAGCAAACCCAGATCCCCGCTAAAAGTCGCTGCGATGTTGCCTATCGTCCGCGCCACGGACCATCAAAAGTGTCCCACCCGCACCCGTGCCTCAGAGCGCACTCGGAACGGGGAATCCACGCGTTGCCGCTTGCTTGCCAAGTTCTTCCCAATTGGCGGTCGGTGAGGCAGTCCCGCCGCTGCTCAGGATTCCGCTGCCTAAGGTCTGAAGGCATGGCGCCGCAATGAGAGGCGCCTGGGGCACCGGCAGGCTTGGTACAGTGGCGTCGGGCTGGCTGAAATTCAGAGCGTAGGCAAGGTTATTCACGTCGGTGCTGGCGTCGCGCGGAGTGAGAGGTGCAAGTCCCCAACGCCACTCAATCAGCTTCAAAACGGAAGTGTGATCGAACACCAGCGCGCTGACTCTTGAATCCGCCGGATTCCCCCGGCTGAACGGGGATGCAACGACCGTAGGCACGCGCAGTCCAAGCAGCGTTTTGCCGTCCACGAGGTCAGTATCGACATTGTTAGCGGCCGTGGCGCGCGGCGGGGCGACGTGCTCAAAAAAGCCGCCCCATTCGTCAAAATTTACGATGAACACGGTGTTGGCCCATTTCGGTCCTCTGGCCACAGCCTGGAAAGTTTTGTAGAGGAAGAGATCTCCTTCGCGGATATCGGCGTGAGGATGATCGTCGTTGCCCGTACCGTCATCCAGGATGGTGTACCTCGGGTCAATGAAAGAGACCGCTGGCAATGTTCCAGCGCTGGCGGCGAGGAGAAACTCTTCGTAGAGACGCGAGATGCCTAGATATTTCACGCCCCAAAGCGCGAGGAACGGAACGTTCGAGAAGTAATAGCGAGCACTCACACCAGCGCTGGCCAGGCGGTCCCAAATCGTCGGCAGCGAAGTGAAGCTGGTGCTATCGTCGAGGCGGTCCGTTTGGGCGGCATGGAGAAACAGCCGGTTGGGAAATGTTGGCCCAAGCATCGCGGCGAAGTAACGGTCGCAAGCGGTGTAGTTGCGGGCCAATGCGGCGTAGAACGGGATATCGCGTTCGCCGTAGTAGCCGATGGAAAAGACGTCGTTGCTACTAGCGCGGAGAAAGCCGTCCATCAATCCATTGTCATACTCGACGCGAGCGCCGCCATAGGAATGGTCTGGATCCGGATGGGGACAGCCCGTGTGGTCGCCGGAGAGCGAATGAGTCGGGTAGCCCACGCCGGCGCGGTCCGTATACGTCAAGCCGGCTTGCTTGCCATCCGCATTGGGCAGCCATCCGAGAAAATGATCGAAACTCCGGTTTTCCATCGTCACCACGACGATGTGTTCGATACCAGAATTCGCGGGGATGGGTAGATTGGGTAAATCCAGAAGAAGATCTTGCGCAAACAATTTCTTGCTCGAGGGCCACGATGCGCCAAGCAACGCAGCTCCCGAAACGAATGCGGCGTTTTTCAACAAGTCGCGACGATTTACCTTCATGATGTCACTCCTTGATGGCGACGGAAAAAGTGGAGCTGTCAGGCGTGGGGCGCGGTCTTGAGACCGGGCCCCGCGCTTGGAATTGTTACGAGCAAGTGATACCGGACTGGGTGGAAGCGACCACGATGTCGATACTTGGTCCTTTGACGTGCAGTGCGTTGACGGTTATCGATCCGGTGTTTCCACCCGACGAACTCGTTTGCTCGTTGACGATGAGGCTAATGCCGCCTGGCAACGAGATGGCGAGGTTCGGGTTGGATACGACGACGGGTTGGCCCGCGGCGACCAAGCCGACGAGCTCGGCGTTCCCGCTGACGGAGGCCTGGCTACCGCTGCAGGTAGCGCTCGAGTTCGACTTCACGACATCGGCGGCAACCAGACCGCCCAACAGGCTCAGGTTCGCGACTGACGATTGCGACTGACTGCTAGTCCCACTGCCAGAGCTGGTACTCTTCAACGCGTCAGCCGAGACCAAGCCCAAAACATTGACGCTTGCTAGAGACGTACTCAGATTCCCGCCGCTAGACGGAAGGGCTCCAGTATCTGACAGTGCGAGCGAAATCCCCAGGGCATTAGCCTTCAGAGCCACGGCTTCGCCACTGAACGTGGTCGTAGCCTGGGCAAAGCTGGCGACAGGGCTGAGACCCAAAACTGCTGTCAGACAGATGGCAATCGTCGGATTTTTCCTTGTGTTCATTTGCACTTCTCCTCTCCTCCAATTTGAGTTTCAAGGCCGACTCGCGCGCCACCGTAGGAGGCGGCCATCGGTCGGGCAGATGACGGTCAACACCTGAAGCTTGATGGCTCTTTCAGGCGATTCGGGTGCGGTTTCCTGTGGTCTTGGAAATCCGTGAGCGGGTCGGATGTCAAACAGACATTCTGTTTTGACATCGAAACGTTAGGCTGGGGGTCAGTCGCGTACAATAGGGTTTTTGCTCGCCTTGCGACACAAAAATTCCCGATGGCACATTAAGGCAAACACCGTAATCCGGATTTGGGTTTCCTCTTTACTTTTGAGAAAAAGGTCGCCTCAAACAAGGTTCGGGCCCAATGCGCGGCCGATTACGCGAGCGGGAATTGGACACCGATAGAGAGAGTTTTGAGGCCACGGTAACGCGATTCTCTAAATTTTCTTGGACAGAGCGATACCCCAAGAAAATTATCTGCGTGTGGCCCGAAGATATTTTGGCGAGGAGAAAGAGATTTGTGTGCGGACGTGTAGATCTCCTGTGCCCGCGCTGCGTTGCCGCTCGGCACCGGCACACGAAACGGTGAAGGGGCTTTCAGGAAGGACCTTCTCGGTACCCCGGTTTGGATGGAAGCCGTGGAAGACCTCGAAACGGCGAACCTTCGCGTAGGGGAATTAGCGGGCCGCTCGCCAGGTGAATACTTTGTTTTTTCCAGGAGACTAAAGAAATCGCAAGCAATACAGTACCACGCTCGTTTGAGTTAGCAGTCTAGCTCCGTCTTCTCTCGAATAGAAAACCTGATCTCATTTCTTCTGTCTTGGATTTGTCCGTGCGTTTTGGATTGAAAATCACAAGGTGGCACAGGCGGGATGAGCTGCATCTCATCTCGGAAACTGATCCCGCGGCGATGAGCGGGTTGGCGCCGACGGAGGGGCCAAGCCTTTTGCCGGAGCCGAGACAAATCGAGGTTCAGGCAAGTCAACAAGCTCGCGCGTTAAGCCAAATCGCGCAGTCACTTCCTGCACAACTCACCGAGATTTGCGCGAAAAGAGCGATGGGAATCTGGCCGCGCGCCGAAGAAGGGAAGCACCTCTTCTACGTGCTGACGTTTCGGCCTGGTGCGGATCTGGCGCGGCTCTTGCCACAAGTGGACGGCCCTGCCTGGGATGACCTTGAGGACGAAGCTAAGTTGAGTGCTTTTCCGGTTCCGTCCAATTTGCTGTTGGTTGACGCAATTCCACGCCGATCGCAAAGGAACGACCGTCAACAGATTGGCAGTAAGCAACGCGAGCGTGCGAATACAGATTCCCGTGAACTGATCTGACGGTAAGTTGTTGGTTCGATTGCCACGGGTTTTTGGTCAAGACGCGGGCGCCGTGAGCGCTGACGTCGACGGTGTAGGCGAATTCATGCGTGATATTCTCGAAGCTGCACAGTTCCACGAGCACCTTCATGGGAGTGCGGGTTTCAGTACGACTTGAAGGCGGCCCGGTTGTCATCGCGTTGCCTTCTCCTCATGGGAGACGCCGTGCTGTCAGTCGGGCTGGGCGGCTGAGAATTAGAATCGAACGACATTTATACTGCACTTACAATGGTACGCTTGGGCAATGTCCGGTTGATACGCTCCTTAGCTGGACTCAGATTCTGCGGGGCTGATTTGTAAGCCGTCATATCGGCACACGGCGGACCACGTGATGGGACGATCTTGAAATTTCACTCCGATGACATAACGGCTGTCTGGTAGCGTCTGACAGTAAACGACCTTCCCGCGGGCGGGAGCTTCATTGCGCGGAGTAACTTGTACCGCATCGCCAAGTTGCCAGGGGCGATTGGAGTAGACGCGAGCACCGCGTGAACTGATGTTATCGGTGTACGTGCGCTCTTCTCCATCGGCGCCCGCACGTTTCGCATGTGCGAGGCGTACCACGACGACGATGGGGAGCCGCCTTTCCATTCTGCCACTGACCGTGGGGTCCAAAGGCATTTCGCTCAGACCTTGACTGGGCAAACCTGAGGTGTTGTGACGCGCTAATTCACCTGGAAAATGCTCATCATGGTCTTTGGCTGAGAGCGACTTGATCTGGTGCGATGGTTTCTCTGCGCGGTCCGGCGCTTGGTCCCTTGATGACTCTCCTGGAAACTGCGGTCGCTAAGTCACGTTTCCATTTGGATACCATTCGTCCGGACAAGCGACAATCGGGTCAAGACCTTGATTCTTTAACCGGCTGATTGCCGCAGTACTAAATGGAACGCCTAGGCGCGTTTTGGCGTGCGGGCATCGCGGATTGCAAGCTGTCCGTGCTCTTGGTGGCGCAGATTCTCGCCTCCTAATTGAAAGAGTCAATTATTTAGAGATAACGAAGGGGGCAGCGAAAGGCGGAAGGAGGACGCGTGGCATCGGGTAAATACTGTAGGCGCAAGGAAAATTATTCCTCGTGCCAGTACCGTGCCAACCCTGCCAGGGCCCCGCAAGACTTTGATTCTTAATTACTTAAATGGTTCCCGTTTTGGCATTTCAATAGCATAATCTAAATCTGCCGAGCCACTTAATTCCTTCTCGTCCCCGGAAACCGGAGGCAGGGGTCCTCCGAAAACTGGGATTGGAGATCGCAGGCAAGACCAATCCTTCAAATCTTACTGTATCGCGTTGGGAGTGGTGTGTTTACTATCCTTGCGCGAACTAAATAGCGAGGGAAGCATGAACCCGGCCATCACGCTCGTGGATGCTGCTTCGGCGAATCGCGAAGGACTGAAAGCTTTCCTGCAGAACCAGAAGTGCCATGTAGATACGGTAGCAGATGGCGTATCCGCGGTCAGATGCTGCCTGGAGATGCAGCCTGACTTGGTTCTCCTCTACGATAGTTTGCCGGACATCGGCAGTTTCGAACTTTGCCATCAGATCAAGAAGGATCCTCTCAATCAACTCACGCCAGTCGTTTTGCTGAGACCTTCCCCGGGTCTATGGGACATCCAGCGTGGGCGCGAAGCCGGGGCGATGGATACTTGGGCTACTCCTTCATCGCTCTGGGATTTGCTCGGACGCATTCAGACGCTCTTGCGCCTCAAGAAATACATGGATGAGCAGGCGAAGTCCGCAGTGTTTGCGCTGGCGCGCAGCGTCGACTCGAAACAAAACTTGCGCAATGGGCACTCGGAGCGTCTGGTGGCATACGCAGAGCAATTGGGAGAAGGCCTCGGTCTTGGTGACGACGACCTGCACGAACTCCGCATCGCCAGTTGGCTCCACGACATAGGAAAAATTGACGTGCCAGAAAGCATTCTTCTTAAACCCGGGCCTCTGGACGCGGAAGAAAGAAGAATCATGCAGGAGCATCCGATTATTGGAGAGAAAATCTGCGCGCCTCTCAAGTCGCTTCGCAGAATCCTCCCCGTGATCCGGCATCATCATGAAAAAATGGACGGTAGCGGCTATCCGGATGGCCTTCGCGGAGAGGCCATTCCGCTGAAAGCCAGAATTTTACAGATCGCGGACATCTACGATGCATTGACTACCAATCGCCCTTACCGAGGAGCTCTCCCTCCCGAAGAAGCGTTGCAAACCCTTTTCAGCGAAGCCCAGAACGGCTGGCTCGATGCATCCGTGGTGCTGAAGTTCTCCCAGATCTGCAGAGGTGGCGAATGCTTCCCTTTGAGGGGAGGAACAATGCTGGCCTCCTACTACGCCTAGGGGCTCACCATTCGTCTGGATGCTCGGCACATTGAGAGAACGCACGGGGTGACTTACTGTACCGTCGCAAGACATACTAGCGGAAATTTACAGTCGCGCGCGGCTCGGCGTAGAATGTGGGTGTTCACCAACACACGCAGAAAATGACCAGGCCTCATGTACAGCGTGTACGAAATATTCGAGGTCCTACCGGACGGCTCCGCGTTGAGGATCAGCCGTGTATCGGGATTAGAATTTGCCGACTTGGCGGTTCAGGAACTTGCGAAACGTACGAAGAACGAATGTTTTGTCGCCGATGCAAGAACGAGGCGAGTTGTGGCGCAACTGAATGTGTCTTAGGGAAAGTGGCGAGTGACCAAGCGGATTTTTCAAATCGCCTACGATGAGCAATTGGGCCTTCGACGAGCTGAACTGCTAAGGTCACTCGGTTATGGCGTAATCTCGGTGATTGGCAATGATCCTACAAAAGTTCTCTTAACTTCGATCCAGCATTACGACCTCTTTATCCTCGGGCATGCAGCACCTGAAGAGACCAGAACAGAGATGATTGATTGGATTAGGGTGAAATACCCGAAAGTGAAAATTGTTGCCTTGAATGCTCCCCATCAACAACTGCTCAATGCAGATTACAACGTCATCCTCAACGGTCCGGAAAACTGGCTTCCGTTCGTGCGCAGCATAAGTCACTGCGGTGGTGCCCGAGACCAGCTGTCCTCCGGTACTACGCCTGGGCCCTATCTGTACTATCGACGCATTCTTAGCCTGATCTAATACTCACGGGACTGGCAAGAACTCTTGGCATCGGCCCTGTCCCCCATCTTGGCCCTTCAAGTCAGTGTAGGAGGCCCAGCTAATGTCCGCCACACCGGAAACAAGGCAATCCTCTAGCGGTAGCATCCTAAAGACAACCACCTGGGGCGCGCGGCTCGCACTCTTGGCGCTGATCACCATGTTGGTTGCCGGACTGTGCCTTGCCGACGGCAAGAAGCACAAGTTGTCCAACGATCTTGACGCCTTCAAAGTCGGGCACGACGGCGCCACAGTAGACGTGATCATCCAATTTAACCAAACACCTACCGATGCCCATCACCAGAAGGTGCAGAACAAGGGCGGTGTTCTGAGGACAAAGCTGGACTTCATCAAGGGCGCCCATTATTCCGTGCCAGTAGAGTCCCTTGATGCCCTGGCGGACGATCCCGATGTGGCTTATATCTCACCCGACCGCCGATTGAGCGGCGCGCTCGACAATACCGCAGCCGCGGTGAACGCAAAGGCCGCCTGGCAAGCCGGCTGGGATGGCACGGGAATAGGCGTCGCGGTAATAGACAGCGGCATAACCTACCATACCGACTTATATAGCACCGGTGGCGGAGGTGGCAAGCTCCGTATCATTTACAGCCAAGATTTTGTCGGCGGAGGCACGAACGACTATTATGGGCACGGCGAACACGTCGCCGGAATCATCGCGGGGAGCGGGAAGAGTTCCAATTACTCGACCTACGCTCGCACGTTTAAAGGCATCGCGCCCAACGCGAACTTAATTAATCTCCGCGTCCTCGACCAGAACGGGCAGGGAACGGACAGCGGGGTGATCTCCGCCATTCAAGTGGCCATCAGCCTCCAGAGCAAATATCACATTCGGGTCATGAATCTCTCGCTCGGACGCCAAGTGTTCGAGAGCTATACGCAAGACCCCTTGTGCCAGGCCGTCGAGGCCGCTTGGAAGAAGGGGATCGTCGTTGTCGCCGCAGCCGGCAACTATGGCCGGGACAACTCCATGGGTACCGGCGGGTACGCGACCGTCACTTCGCCGGGCAACGACCCCTACGTCATCACCGTGGGCGCCATGAAGACCGAAGGCAGCCCGCTGCCATCCAACTCCCTGATCGCCAGCTACAGCTCCAAGGGACCCACGCTGCTTGACCACGTGGTCAAGCCGGACATTGTAGCGCCAGGAAATCGGGTTGTTTCCTTGTATGGATATCCCTTCGTTAACCCTAACCCTGCTGGACCATACTACGTCTATGAAGCGCTACCCCAAGAGTATCCCCAGAATTTGGTGCCTTACGGTTATTACGACGGGAGCGGGAGTCTTAACACCGTGTCCACGTCGAGTACCTATTACTCTCTGAGCGGAACCAGCATGGCCACGCCGGTGGTAAGCGGTGCCGCTGCGCTCTTGGTACAGGCCCAGCCTAAGCTTACGCCGGACCAAGTGAAAGCGCGGTTGATGAAGACGGCTTATAAAGCGTTCCCCGTCTCAAGCACGGTCGTCGATCCGGTCACGGGTGTAACCTATGTCAGCGAGTACGATATTTTCACCGTCGGAGCCGGATATCTGGACATTGGAGCAGCTCTCGCGAACTCTGACGTAGCTACCGGCAACGCCCTTTCTCCGACTGCGGTGTATGACTCCACTCAGAATTCGGTCTATCTAGTGAACGCCGCTGGCTCCACTTGGGACAGTTCGGTTGTGTGGGGCACCTCAGTGGTCTGGGGAACGAACGTTTTCGTGAACGGTACGTCCGTGGTCTGGGGCGGCAGCGTTTGCTGGGGCACGAGCACCGACGCTGGCTTCAGCGTGGTCTGGGGCACCAGTGTGGTCTGGGGCACCGGCAACCAAGTCACTTCAGAAACCTCGAATGTAATTCTGGGCGAGGACTAGGATTCGGCTTCCGCGACAGTCCACAGATTCATTTAGCAGCCCCTCCGTGCCGCCGGTTAGGGGCCAGGTAAAAACCGGAGCGATTGCTCAGTAGTTTACCCCCTGGCTGGCTCCGGTCTTTACCTGCTTGCGCGCAGGGGATGTTTTTTTTACCTTAGCGCCGTTTGAAAGTTGCAATCCAGCCATTATTCCACGCGGAGTCTCACCATTGAGGGGGTGCTTTACCACCAGGAGATGGTTAATTCCGCCTCGTTCTTGCGCCTTCCCGCCTTGCGTGAGATGACTTCTTCACAGAACTAGCAACCCCAACGGAGCGCCGGGCCGAGCCCACAGCCGCGAGTCGCTCAAGGCACTTACCGGTGGCACCCGATTAGGCACGCCACCGTTTCAGGCCACGGCAACTATATCGTCGGCTGCGGCGACGGGACACGTGTCTACGCTCAAAGCTGACTTCGCTTGCGGAAGCCGAACTTCGCTGGTTCTGAATGAGGCCGTCCTCACTCCGCGGTCGAAGATCCTTCACCCGCAACGTGAAAGCAAACTGACCGGCTCCACAGGAAACCATGCCCGTGTCCTGGTTTCCGTATGCGGGCTCGCGTCACCCCTGGTCGCCTTTCAGCGACAGCTTTCCCTACGAATTCTTCCGATAGACGAATGATCTAAAAAGGAGAAAAGGAATGCTCAATCACTTCTGCAAGGGAAGAAAATGGTTTCTGGTTATCGCAGCGGGGGCACTGGGAACATTCACAGCAGCACAAGCGGGATACGCACAAGGGAATTGGACAGCGCTTGCACCCGTCTCCCCTTCCCCTACGGAGGGCATGACCGTAGGAGGGGTTGGGCAAGTCATCGTAGGCGCCTACGGATTTTCCTCCTCTCTTGGGGGCAACACCAACCAAACTCGGCTTTACAACATCAGCACGGACTCATGGAGTGCGGGGGCCGCAGCCCCTTTACCAGCTCGCGCTGACGCGGCTTCTGGTGATACCACTCATGGCGGATTTTTATACGTTATCGGCGGCGGAAATTCCAGCGTGGCACTGTCCGATCTGGAACGCTACGACCCGGTATTAGATGCTTGGATAACCCTGGCCCCGATGCCCACGGCCCGCGCAGGGGCGGCTGCTGCGGCGATTGATGATGGCATCTTCGTTATTGGGGGCCGACAGAGTACCAGCGGTCCGTGCAGCGGCGGACCCTACTTGGAGACCGTAGAAAAGTACGACATTGACACCAACACATGGAGCACAGTTGCGCCGCTGCCAAACCAGCGCTCAGACATAGCCGCCGTCGCGCACGGAGGCAAGATATTCGTCTTTGGCGGGTGTACCGGCACAGCCTCCGCTCCTAGCGTCACGAAAGAGGTCGACATGTACGACCCGCAGACGAACACCTGGACTAGACTCGCCGATATGACGACGGCGCGCGCCAGTCTTGTCGCAGGCCACTCGGGCGACAAGGTATATGCCATTGGCGGAACAGATGGGGTTTCGGCACTGACCGTCAACGAGGTGTACGATATCTCAGGCGACTCCTGGTCTACCAACACGCCAATGACAACGGCCAGGCAGGAGGCTGGCGTAAATTCCCATGGTGGGAGGATATACATTGTCGGCGGAGCTCACCCTATATTTGGCGCTTCAATCGATGCCAACGAGGTGTTTAAGCCCTAGTCCATGGAGGGGAGCGGACTTGCTACCCAGGGGAGGAGGCTTCCTCCTCCCCCTTTCACTCTTACACTCTGTCCGAGCTTCCAGTTTGGCGACAATCCACGAACTATCCTTGATTGCACGATGGCGCTTCGGCGGCAATTACAAAATGCATGATCAGACTGTAGGCATCGTGCCGCCATCAATGACGTAGTCCGCGCCGTGAATCGAAGCTGCACGATCGGATGCCAGGAATGCCACTAGTTCGGCAACTTCCTCCGGCTGGCCGGGTCGGCCGATGGGAATGCCTCCGATCATATTCATGATTTGCCGGCGCGCCGCGTCCTCGCTGATGCCGCTGCTCTGTGCGAGTTGCACAATCATTCCGTGTGCGCCTGAAGTCTCGATAAATCCAGGCGAGATCATGTTGACGCGGACGCCCTTCGGGCCAACTTCGTTTGCCAGGCCCTTATTGTAGGTATTCAGAGCACCTTTCGCCGCAGCGTAAGCAAGCGTCGCGTCATAGAGCGGAAGACGGTGCTGGATGGAGGAGATGTGAAGAATGACACCTGACTTGCGTTCGATCATGCCGGGTAGAAATGATCGGTCGAGACGAACGGATGCCAGCAAGTTGACGTTGAGCGCCTTCTGCCAGTCGTCATCAGAGAGCGCCTTGTATCCGCCGTTCGGAGCATCCGACCCTCCGACGTTGTTCACTAGGATGTCGAGTCCACCCCACTCCTGCTGAATGCGACTGATTAC